>JAEEGK010009387.1_pt1 | contig 22845 bp, 19 predicted proteins | sample 8958771 | NCBI WGS metagenome assembly JAEEGK01 (sample SAMN16246547, study PRJNA631951) | gut metagenome | biome: gut microbiome; feature: rumen; material: SC-attached | host: Bos | place: Iran: Karaj | collected 2018-10 | reverse complement strand
TTGTAGAGCGTGCTGATGCAGAACAGGAGCACATGGGCTTGACGACTTGGGAGAATGCACCTGACGGGAAGATCGTCAAGACGGATGTATCAATTGCCAAGAACTATCTGAAAGAGATGGAACTGGCGGACATGGGACAACTGGTAAACGGTGTTCTCGAATTGGCAGAGCGAATGGCTAAGCGCCATATCCCGATGACAATGGAAGATTGGGCTAAACAAATTGACACCATTTTAGCAGCTGGTGGTAATGAGGTACTTCAGACAGCAGGGAACGTTTCTGCCGAAGAAGCAAAAGAACATGCAGAAACAGAGTTCGAGAAGTATCGCATAGTACAAGACCGTCTGTTCCAAAGCGATTTTGACAAATATCTGGGCGAGTTACCTTTTGATGGCGAATAATTGGCTATCCATTTGGTGGATTCAGAAGAAATGATTACCTTTGCACCCGAAGTTGTGTCATAAAACGGCTGGTGACCCATCTTCGGGTGCTCATTGATAGTAATTTATAGCAGAACGTGGAATTGAGTACGGTCTCCAATTCGTAACCTTGTTTTTCCTTAATTCCCCAGACTGCCTTTATTTAAAGAAATCCTGCGAATTCTGGCAAAGTTACGAAAAGTTGAGAGCAAAACAAAAGAATTCATTCTTTTTTTTGCCGAGACGGAGTAAGTTCGCCAAATTATTGGCAAAGTTACGAAAAAAAGTTGTAGTTACGAAGCGATTTTGGAAGATTAACGCAATTTGGCCTGAAATAAAGACAAGACGGGGATTTAGAGCCCCTTGATAAGGGGCGGCTATAATGCAGGGATATGCAAATTTGGGAGGAATGCTGAAGGAGTTAGGTTGCCAAATCGTAACCTCATTTAGCCATCTCCTTCATCTTTGTGACGAAACTATTGAAGCTCGTCAGCAGTTCCTCGTAGGTACTGCGCTCAATTGATACAACTTCCATGTCTTGTTTAGTTTTTGTAATTTGGGGGCAAAGGTACATTATGATTTCCAGAGAGACCGATTCTGAAAATTCCCTATTGTGAAATAACACTTCAGGGAAACAAAAGCCTGATATCTGTCGAGCTTGCTCATCAGAAAGCAGACACGCATCTTTGTGTGGCACCTGCCAGAAGAGTGCGTAAGAGGCTACACCCTTCTACGGGAACCGTTTGCGGTATGGCAAGCAAAAGGAAATAATAGGCAACAGCTATTGTGGCATATGTTCATAAAAAACTCTAAAAAAAGAACTTTCTTCTTTGTAGGATGAATAGTTTTCACTAACTTTACACCCAAACTAAAAATTTGAAATGTATGCAAGACGTTAATCGCCTGAAATTAGTGTTAGTGGAACAGAAGAAAACCAGTAAATGGCTATCTGAGAAACTTGGAGTGAGTCCATCTACAGTTTCCAAATGGTGTACCAACTCTTCACAGCCTGACATTGAAACTCTAGCAAGGATCTCAAAACTGTTGAATATTGGTGTGGAGGAGTTGTTCAATAAGAAATTTATGGAATCTGTATAAATCCAGTTACTATTATAATAATCGTTAGTCAATATAACATTCATAATTATGAAAGAAGCAATTTTCAAATGTCTGTTAGGCATTATTCTCGTGTCAGCAGTTTCTGGCTGCTCTAATAACACACGAGCAAAACAAGAACCAGAAGCTACAGCCCCAAAAGAATCTGTTAGAGATACAGTAAAAGAGAATTATGTAAAGTTCCTAGATGAAGCTGCTGCTGCTCCAATAACGGAGTATGAATTGTACGATGGATTCCGTTTTGACATGTCAAAGAAGCAGTTCAATTCACGTTATTCAAAATACAAGAAAAAAGAAAATGATTATGTCCAGATAAAAATAAACAGTCAGGTCTATACAGCAACAGTAGAGGGTAAATATCTGGATGATAAAATGTATAATCTGGAGTTTACCATTTTATCTGTAGGTAGTGGCGATTATAAAGCCCCGAGTAGTAGTGACGTGAATTCGCTTGTGAACTATTTCTCATCACAATATGGCGATTATAAACATCTGTTCATAAGGGAACCACTAACAACTGGTCCGACACACTTATGGAAAAAGAAAAATCTTATTGTAAGGGTATCATCACTTTATGCTGGGAGCGAGATAAATTCAATATCATTAGAATATGAGAACTACCCTATTATCAGAGGTATTTCAAAAAAGCTATCTGCAGATCAGATGAAACGCATCCGAGAAAGGGCTGAAGCAAAAAAGAATAACGAAAATGATCCGGTTGTGGGCATGTTTAAATGCAAGAAAACCAATGACAAGTATTTGTTCAATGGAGATGGAACAGGTTACTTCTTCACAGGTGGTACAAATACAGAGTTTAAGTGGAGTCGGAAGGATGATATTGTAACACTTACTTATGAAGCATTTGGCAAAGAATACTTATTGTTTGATTATAAGAAGAAAACTCTAAAAGAGGATTCAGAATCCTATGGAATGTTAGTATTTGAAAAGATTTAAGAAAATAATTATATATGGATGGTTGGATAGTTTTTATTGTATTCCTTTTTATTGGTGCAATAGTATGGGGAATTGTGTCAGGCATCAATGATAGACAAGAAGCGAAAGAGCGTGGTATGAAATTTGACGAGAGAATCCGCCATATTTCTGGTTTTACTCCTTCTCAAATAGTAAATGGTGTGTTGAACCTGTATGTATTTGCTATAGATAAAAATCATCGCAAGGTTGCATACATAAAAGAAGATAAAGAAACTATTATTCCTTTTGAGGATATTATAAGTGTTGAGATTATGGAGGACAATACAACTCTCGCTTCAAAATTAACTATGCGTACTGTTGGTGGTGCTGTTGTTGGCGGTGCTCTTGCAGGTGGTGCTGGGGCTGTTGTAGGAGGTTTATCTGGAGACACAAACATGAAGAAAAAAGTCTCACTTGTACAGGTAAAAATGAGGCTAAGAGACATTGATAATCCTACGCTTGCTATTAACTGTTATGATTGCAAGACTATGACCAGTGGGCAGGAAGCTAAGACCGACAGCTTATTATGGGGAATCTACAAACAGGGGTTGGAACACGCTAGACAAATTACAGACCTTGTTAGTGTCATCATTGATGATGTTGATCGTTCTGATAGGCACAGTATATTATCAACATCCGCTTCTAACTCAGGTTCTATTGCTGAAGAGATTGCAAAACTTGCAGAACTTAGATACAAGGGAATTCTAACCGATGAAGAGTTTAGCGCACAAAAAGCAAAATTACTTTCTTAACGTTTTTTATGCAGGTAAGATTTCATATTAATTACAGTTCGAAAGGGGAACGGTTTTTTGAAACTGATGACTTTAACAATACATCGTTTGATGTGTTCAAAAAGGCAGGTTACGCATATGAATTTAGTGTGAATAATAAAGTATTCACAATAGAGAGAGTGGACGCGGTATTTGATATGTTCTCAGTTAAACAGGATGGTTATACTATATCAGAATTGTACTGTGGCTTTGGCGATTTAGCAAAGAACGAACGAATAATAAAATATTTAGAGAGCCGAGCTACAGGCGGAAGGTATCCAAAAACTTATCCTCTTTTTCACATGCAACAATCTGATTATTTCTTAGTCGTAATGAAGCATCTATATCTCACAGAAAAAGAAATAACAGAGATTAGCCAACTTTTTTATACTGGATTATTTTGTAAAGAACTTGATTTATAATGAAAGTGAACTATTATTCTTTAGCATTATTGCTAATCTTCCAGAACCAGAGTTCAATCAGAATGCGGCATTCGTGTGGGTCACATTCAAACGTTCAACCATACAACCCCACAACCCCACAACCCCACAAGTTAATACCCCCTCAACCCCCTCAACCTCAAAACGCGAGATAGCAAAAGCTAAGCGTTTAAAAGCTTTATTATCCGCTATTGGAGCAAATGGCTCAAATCTGAGAGCCTTGATGGAATCGATGCAGAGAAAGGATAGAAAAGGATTTGTGAGCACATATATTGTGCCAAACATTGAAGCAGGTTATATTGCGATGCTTTATCCTGAGGCTCCAAATCACCCAATGCAATCATACTATCTGACAAAGAAAGGCAGGGAGTTATTGGAACAACTCTAATAAGTGTTAATTTGCCCTTTCATGGTATTTGAGACAGTTTGTAAAACCTTGTCGTAGGGATTGAGTGGTGCGAATGTAGGGTGTGAGGTGTAAAAGAAAAACCGCAAGCGACTGATATTCAGTTTCTTGCGGATTGTTCCTGTGATCCGTTTGGGGCTCGAACCCAAGACCCCAACATTAAAAGTGTTGTGCTCTACCGACTGAGCTAACGGATCAACCTGTTGCGTGAACAAAAAGCTGGTATTTGTTCAAAGCGGGTGCAAAGTTACAATGTTTTTTTCAATTAACCAAATTTTCGCGCCAAAAGTTTGGCTTTTCGTTATTTTTGTGCTATCTTTGCCGTCGAATTACGGCAAAGATGCCCGCGTTCTGCCAATTGAGAGCATATTCTCTTTTGTGCTCGTTTAGTTGCATCGGTGCACGCAAAAACCAAATGTGAATCATAAAAACCATAGACTATGTTAGACAAGGAAAGAGGACTTTACATTGCCCATTGCTCCAAGGGAGCACTCTCTATTACAGGAAAAATGGCCAACCGCCACGGTTTGATAGCCGGTGCCACGGGTACTGGTAAGACGGTGACACTTCAGGTGATGGCAGAAACGTTCTGTCAGGCAGGCGTTCCCTGCTTTATGGCCGATATGAAGGGTGACCTGAGCGGAATCTCACAGGTAGGGCGACTGAGTGGATTTATTGAGAAGCGCCTGCCGGAGTTCGGCATAGAAAATCCCGAATTCCAGGCCTGTCCAGTGAGGTTCTACGATGTCTACGGTGAACAGGGACACCCCATGCGTGCCACCATCTCGCAGATGGGACCGCTGCTGCTGGCGCGTCTGCTGGAACTCAATGAGACTCAGGCAGGTGTGCTGAATATCGTGTTCCGCATTGCTGATGAACGTGGACTGTTGCTTATCGATATTAAGGATTTGCGCGCGATGCTTGACTGGGTGTCGCAGCATGCCAAGGAGTACAGGACAAAATACGGAACGGTGACCAGTATGACAGTAGGCTCCATCCAGCGTGCCCTGTTGCAGTTGGAAACCCAGGGGGCTGACAAGTTCTTCGGTGAACCGTCTTTCGACATCTACGACCTGATGCAGAATGAAGGAGGCAAGGGTGTCATGAGTGTATTGGCAGCCGACAAGCTGATGTTACAGCCGAAACTCTACTCGACATTCCTGTTGTGGCTGCTCTCAGAGCTGTATACCACGCTGCCTGAAGTGGGTGATTTGGCACTGCCGAAGCTTGTATTCTTCTTTGATGAGGCTCACATGTTGTTCACCGATACCAGCAAGGCTCTGCTTGACAAGATTGAACAGGTGATCCGCCTGATCCGCTCGAAAGGTGTAGGTATCTACTTCATCACACAAAGTCCTTCCGATATTCCTGAGAATATTCTCGGCCAGCTGGGTAACCGCGTGCAGCATGCCCTCCGTGCCTATACACCAAAGGACCAGAAGGCAGTGAAGGTGGCTGCCGATACGTTCCGTACTAATCCTGAGTTCAAGACTGATGAGGCCATCATGAACCTTGAGACGGGTGAGGCCTTGGTGTCGTTCCTCGACGAGAAGGGTGCCCCCAGCATTGTGGAACGTGCGAAGATTCTTTTCCCGCTTAGTCAGATAGGTGCAGTGACGGAAGGTCAGCGTCTGGACATCATCAAACAGAGCCGTGTCTATGGAAAGTATGATACACCCATAGACAGGGAAAGTGCCTTTGAAGTGTTGGTGGCCGATGCAGAGCGACAGCTGCAGGTACAGGAGGAAGAGCGTGCTGCCATTGAGGAGGCGAAGGCTACTGCTCAGGCCGAGAAGGAAGCTGCCAAGTCCAAGAAGCCCGGTATCATGAGTAAGGTGTGGAAGGCCGTGTTGACTGCGGTCACTTCAACACTCGCCACTATCCTTGGCACATGGGTGAGCGACAAGGTATCTGGCAAGAAGACGAAGTCGAACACTTCGGCAGCGGGTCGTGTGGCCAAGAATGCCACCAGTGCGGCCACGCGTACCATTACTAAAGAGTTGACGCGTGATATCTTAGGAAACCTGACAAAGAAATGATGTTCAGGTGTGAAGCGGGGAAATCATCTCTTTTTCACCTGATACACTCTGACGTAGTCAACCAGATAGCGCAGTGGGAACTGACTGTCATCGGGTATGCCACCATTGCTTCCGATGGCCAGATTCAACAACAGATAATGACCAAACCCCTTCACCTTCGTGTTGAAGGGGTTTTCTGTGTTGCCGCTAAATCCTTGGTTGGAGGATTCTTTCAGGTCTATTTCGTTCAGCAGCTCATCGTCTACGTAGAGACGGATGTGGCGAGGCGTCCAGTCCATGCGCCAGATGTGGAATTTCTCTGCCCACTGCGGGTCTTTTGTCAAGAAATGAGTGAACGGTGTGGCCGACTCGCGCCAGACAGGTGTCCATCGTTCATGTCCTCCCCAACAGACATTGGCCAGAATGGAGGGCTGTCCGTTCTTGATATAATACTCCAGCATGTCTATCTCGCCGTTCTGGGGCCACTCCCATTGATTGCCCAATAGCCAAATGGCTGGCCAGGCGCCTGAAGCTGTGGGAATCTTTGCCCTTACCTCAAAGCGGCCATAGAGGAATTCGTGCCTGCCCTGTGTGGTGACACAGGCCGAGGTGTAGTCTGCCTGTTTTCTGCTCCATCGCCAGTCACGGCTCCCCTCCCTGTAATTGGGGTTGGGAACCTGCTCACGGCGTGCTTCTATCACCAGACAGCCATCCTCCACCCAGGCATTCTGTGGCTGGTACCACTGCAGTTCCTGATTCCGCTGGAAGCCCTGCTCGAAGGTCCACTCTGCCGATAGCGGTCCGTTGGCGTTGAACTCATCGCTCCAGACCAGTTCGTAGCTCTTGCTCATGCATGATGACAAAGCAAGCAGCAACAAAACAACGATAGTATTATTCTTCATTTTCCTCACAGACTGTATAGATATATCGCTTCTCTTGTTCTATTACCGTTTCAAAATGATAGTTTCCGGCATCGGTTAATGCGGTTTTCATGTCAGAACTGATGCCCTCGCCCGTTAGTTTCAGAAGCGCTTCCTTCATGGTCCAAAGCCGGATGAATTCCACTTCCGGGTGTCCTGACCCCATGATTCGGCTGCACTCTTTGTCATTCATCGTATAGCCTACAAGGCTCTCCTTGTAACGGCCTATCGACTCTACGTCTACTCCTACAGGGCGATTACTCACGGCACAGACCACAGCATCTTTGCAATGGCTCATGTTGAAGAATACTCCTGGATGTCCGGTTAGCTGCGGCTTACCATGCTCACCATATTCAAACAGCGGGTTCTCGCTGATGCCAAAGACCTCGTTCAGTCCCCGTTTCAGTAACAGGTAGGCGAGTACGCAGAGACGCTGTCCTAACTCGTGGCGGTAGCGCAGTGCCTGTTCGCGCCGTTGTGGGGAAATCTCCTCCAAGGCAGCGGTAAGGTCGAATCCCCAGATGTCGTTCTCTATAATTATTTTCATTTCGAGGGCAAAAGTACGAAAAAAAAGCGAATTTGTATGGCTATTTCAAAATAAATGACTATTTTTGCAGCAGAAAAACAATTTATTAGCTAAAGCACAGTAACCAATTTAAAACGTAAGATTATGGATTACAAGATTATCGACATTGAAGGTGTAGGTGATGTCTATGCCGAGAAATTAACTGCCGCAGGTATCAACAAAGTCAGTGAACTGTTAGAGAAGTGCGCAGCCCCCAAGGGCCGCAAGGAGTTGGCAGAAGCAACAGAAATCAGTGAGAAGCTTATTCTGCGCTGGACTAATCATGCAGACTTGTTCCGTATCAATGGTGTAGGTCCTCAGTTTGCCGAGTTGCTGGAGAAGGCCGGTGTCGACACTGTCAAGGAGTTCCGTCATCGTGTGGCAGAGAACCTGCAGCCGAAGCTGGTTGAGATCAACGAGCAGTTTAACATCTGTGGTCGTGTGCCTGCTTTGAGTGAGGTGCAGAAGATGATAGATCAGGCTAAGGAACTGGAGCCGAAAGTTTCTTATTGACGTTTCGGTGGCTGTCAATCGGAGCTTTTCCTTCAAGCAGTCTAAGGTCGCAATCCAAGCAATCGTTCGTGACGGTCCAAGCAAGGGAAACCTCCCTTGACAAAAAGTGAATTCACTTTAGTTATTCAGCCTTTGACCAGCGCTTCGTGGGTGCTCAGACTCTTCACAAAGGACCTGCAAAGAACTACCGAAACTTAATAACTCTATAGATAAAAAGAGGCAGACACCAGATGTCTGCCTCTTTTTATCTATGGAATAGCCGGTATCTTAGAAGAACAGCATACGCTCTATCCAGTAAATCAGGATGCCAGCCAGATAGCCTGCAAAGGCAATCCAGGTGATTTTCTTCAGATACCATCCGAAGGTGATTTTTTCCAGACCCATGACCACTACACCTGCAGCCGAGCCAATGATGAGCATGGAACCGCCCACACCGGCACAGTAGGCCAAAAGCTGCCAGAAGATACCGTCAACCGCCATTGCACCCGTCTCAGCAACAGGATACATACCCATGCAGCCTGCTACGAGAGGTACGTTGTCAACTACGCTGGAAAGCACGCCGATGATGCCATTGATGATGTAATAGTTGCCGGCAAAGGCCTCGTTCAGCCCTTCTCCCAAAGCGGTGAGCACTCCCACCTCTTGAAGTACAGCAACGGCCATGAGGATGCCCAGGAAGAACATGATAGTGGAAAGGTCTATTCGCGACAGAAGGTCGCTGACACGTTTCGCCATCGTGTCATCTTCCGATGTGTTGTAATGGAAAACCTCTGTCACTGTCCATAACAGTCCCAGCACCAACAGGATACCCATGAACGGTGGCAGGTGGGTGAGCGTCTTGAATATGGGCACGAAGCAGAGTCCACCTACGCCAAGCCAGAAGATAATATTGCGCTGCGACTTTGTGAACTGTGTCACTTCGGCTTTAGGCAGGTTCTGCGACTTGTCAAACTTACCCTTGAGCTGGTATTGAAGGATGAAAGCCGGGACAAGCATGGATACCAAGGAAGGGATGAATATCTCAGTGATGACGCCTTGGGTGGTGATGACACCCTTGATCCATAGCATAATGGTGGTGACATCGCCAATGGGAGAGAAGGCACCACCGGAGTTGGCAGATATCACTACGAGGGCCGCATAGATCAGTCGGTCACCACGGCTCTGCACCAGTTTTCGCAACACCATAATCATGACGATGGAGGTGGTGAGATTGTCCAGGATGGCAGAGAGGAAGAATGTCATGAAAGCCATTCTCCACATGAGTTTCCGCTTGGAACGGGTCTTCATCGTGTCGCGGACAAAGTTGAAACCACCGTTGGAGTCGACAATCTCTACAATGGTCATTGCTCCCATGAGGAAGAACAGAGTGCCCGCCGCATCGCCTAAATGGTGCTCGATGACCTCGGAGATGTGATGTGCCAAACTGTCAGGAGCAACCTCAGGATAATAAGCACCGGGCCCTATCATGAGCAGGGTCCAGCATAACACACACATTAGCAAAGCAACAGCTGCCTTGTTGATTCTCGTCACGCTTTCAAGTGCTATACATAAATAGCCTATGACAAATACTGTGACAATCAGAACGGTTAAAGTTGACATTTCTTGTTTGTTTTTATTATGTTTCAGATTTCTGGCTGCAAAGGTACGAATAAGTGAGCGAAATGCAAAAGGAAAAAGTGTTTTTCTTTTCATTTCCGAACGGAAGTACCTTTGGACTGTACGGTCTTTTCTGTTCAGCGAAAGCAGAAAACGTGGATTTTTGAATGGCAATAGCATTTTTTTTCTTCTTTTCCTTTTCCACTTTGCCCTTTTTTTGTATCTTTGCAAGCGGATTGCAAACGTCTGACTACTAAAACATGAATATGGAAAACTTAAAAAAGTATTTCTTTGCTGTTGACCTCGGTGCTACTAGCGGCCGTACCATCATCGGCAGCCTCTCCGACGGAAAAATCAGTCTGGAGGAAGTGACACGATTCCCTAACAATCTCATTGAGCAGGGCGGTCATTTTTATTGGGATATCTACGCTCTCTATTTCGAAATGATCCGCGGTCTGAAGGAAGTGGCACAGCGTGGACTCTGCATCACCAGTATCGGTATCGATACGTGGGGCGTGGACTTTGTGTGTGTCGGTGATGATGGGGCTATATTGAGGACTCCACGAGCCTATCGCGACCCTATTACCTTCAATGCGATGGATGACTACCTGAAATCGGTGATAACCAGAAAAGAGGTATATGACATCACAGGCATACAGTTCATGAACTTCAATAGTATCTTCCAGCTATATGCCATGAAGCGTGAAGGCAACTCTGCATTGAAGAATGCGCAGAAGATACTCTTTGTACCCGATGCTCTGTCGTGGATGCTGACAGGTGAGATGGTGTGTGAATATACCATTGCGTCGACCAGCCAGATGCTCGACCCGAGAACAAAGGAACTGGACGAACGGTTGTTGGCATCCGTGGGACTGAAACGTGATATGTTCGGCAGGATGGTGCAGCCTGGCACTCAGATAGGTACATTGACGGAAGAGGTGCAGCGGTTGACGGGACTGGGTCCTATACCAGTCATTGCCGTTGCAGGTCACGACACTGGTTCGGCTGTTGCTGCCGTGCCTGCTAAGAACGAGCAGTTTGCCTACCTTTCCAGCGGTACGTGGAGTCTCATGGGCATTGAGGTGAAAGACGCGATCATCAATGAACTCTCCTACGAACGTAACTTCACCAATGAAGGTGGTATAGAGGGGACCACTCGTTTCCTGAAAAACATCTGTGGCATGTGGCTTTATGAACGTTGCCGCAAGGAGTGGCCGGAGGAGGTGCGGAAGTTGTCTCATCCGGAGTTGCAGGGGTCGGCTATGCAGGTGAAGGCTTTCCGTTCTATCATCAATCCCGACGATGCTGTCTTTGCTAATCCCTCGAGTATGATAGAGGCCATACAGCAGTATTGCCGCAATACCAACCAGTATGTTCCGGAATCACCGGCAGAGATATGCCGTTGCATCTTTGATTCCTTGGCTTTGCGCTACAAGCAGGTGTTCCAGTGGATACAGGAGTTCTCTCCGTTCAAGCTTGACATACTTCATATCATTGGCGGTGGAAGCCTTAACAAATACCTCAACCAGTTTACGGCTAACGCCACAGGAGTCACTGTGCTTGCCGGACCTCAGGAGGGAACAGCTATTGGTAACATTATGTTGCAGGCCAAGGCTGCTGGAAATGTAAGTGATATCTGGGAGATGCGTGCCATTATCGCTAACAGTATCCAACTGGCAAAGTACGAACCACAGGACAAATCTGTTTGGGATGAGGCTTACCAGCAATACCTGAATATCATCGATAAGTAAGTAATAGAACCATAGTCTGTTCAATGATGAAGCGCTTTTCCATTGCAGTAATCCTCGCACTCTGCACGTTGACGACGAATGCCCGCTACCGGGTGTCGCCTGACGGTCGGGATTTTATGTGGTATAACGGCAAAGATCCTGTGACTTATCAGGTGCAGGGCAAGGTGTCTCCAGTGGTGGAGCAGGCCCTGCAGATGTTCTCCGAGGATATGGAGCTGGTGACGAAGCACAAAGCCGTGGCTGCCAAGAGCGCTGACATCCGTATTGTACAGGGTAAAGGAGATGATGACGGTTTCTGCATCCGGGTGCAGGACGGACAGGTGGTGGTGGAAGGTCACAACGCCCGTGGTACAGCCTATGGTATTCTGGAACTGAGCCGCATGGCTGAGGTGTCGCCCTGGGTGTGGTGGGGCGATGTGCGTCCATACAGCCGCAGTTATCCCATCACTCTACCTGATTCGTTCCGTTATGAGCACACGCCATCAGTGGAGTATCGTGGCATCTTCATCAACGATGAGGATTGGAGCCTGAGACCTTGGTCGGATGACAATATGGGACCGCAGACCTACAAACGATTGTTTCAACTGATGTTGCGCCTGCGGGCCAATACCCTTTGGCCGGCCATGCATCCCGGTACGCCTGGCTTCTTCACTGTTCCCGGCAACAAGGAGATGGCCGATTCGTTTGGCATCGTTGTAGGCACCAGTCATTGCGAGCCGTTGTTGCGCAACAATGTGGCTGAATGGAACCAGAACCAGCGTGGTGCTTACAACTACATAACCAATCGCTCACAGGTGCAGCAATATTGGATTGAGCGTTTGAAGCAGGTGAAGCATAGTGAAGAGTTCTTTACTCTTGGTATGCGTGGCATTCACGACGGATCGATGGAGGGTGTGAAAACAAAAGAAGAGAAACTGACCGCCCTGCAACAGGTCATCAATGACCAGCGTGAACTGATTCGCAAATATTATAATAAAAAGGTAGAGACAGTTCCCCAGGTATTCATTCCCTACAAAGAAGTGCTGGAGATTTTGGAAAGCGGTCTGCAGGTGCCCGATGACGTGACGCTGATGTGGTGTGATGATAACTATGGCTATCTGACGCGTCTGCCCGATGCTGAACAGCAGAAACGCAAAGGTGGAGGAGGTGTCTATTACCATCTGAGCTATTGGGGGCGCCCGCACGATTACCTTTGGCTGACCAATACACAGCCAGGACTCATCTTTGAGGAAATGCGAGCTGCTTATGACCACAACTGCCGTAAGTTGTGGATTGCCAACGTACATGACCCCAAGGTGGCAGCCTACCAATTGGAGCTGTTCATGGATATGGCTTGGGACATCAACTGTCTTTTTGCTGACCCGTCTCTGGGGGAGGGGAAATGGACAGCCTCTACGGAGGGACCTCTTTCGCTTGAGCAGCATCTTGAGCGTTGGCTCATGCGCCAGTTCGGTGGACAAGTGGGCCGTGCCATCGCTCCGGCCATGCGCGAGCTGTATCATCTCAATGCCATCCGCAAACCAGAGTTCATGGGTTGGACACAAGTAGAACTCGATAAGAAGAAATATCCTGGTGGCAAGTCTGTGCCGGGTCGTTCGGAGTTCTCGCTGGATGAAGGCTACCGGCGAATGGAAGCTTTTGCCCGAATAGAGGCTACCGTCGACACTTGGCGACCCTTGGTGATGGACTCTCGTCAGGATGCCTACTTCGCCCATGTATTATATCCTGTCCATGCCTCAGCTGCCATGACCCGCAAGATGCTTTCATACGAACCAGAAAGCAAGAAAGCATATAAAGAGATACAGCTGTTGACAGATCATTACAACACGATGAGCAACGGCAAATGGAAAGGGCTGATGTCGGCTGCTCCACGTGACCTACCCGTATTCGGGGAGGTGCGGACCCAGTTCCCGCAACATCCTTCAATCGGGAGTTACATTGCCCGGAATGCCTGCGACTATACCCATTATACATCATCTGGCAGAATCCCAGAAATCATTCAGATGCTGGGTCATTCGATGAACGCTGTATCCCTGCCGAAGGATGCAACGCTAGCGTATGAGTTTGACAGTCCTCAGGAGGGTAATGCCATCCTGCTTACTGCCATGATTCCCACGCAGCCCAATGACCGTGGTGACTTACGGTATCAGGTGGCGGTTGATGATCAGAAACCGGTCGTTATATCGCTGAAGACACCTTATCGCTCTGAACGTTGGAAGCAGAGCGTGCTGAGGGGCCAGTCTCTGAATAAGACATCTGTTCACCTGACTAAAGGTCCACACAGGTTATATGTCAAAGCACTTGACGACCACATCATCGCTGACCAGTGGATGATAGACTTCTGCCCTGATAGGGAGTGCTATGCCATTCCTGTACCCGAATTTGTTCCCAAGTCAAAAAAAAATGTAAACAAATAACATATTAATAAAAAAGTATTATGGCAAAACCGTTAGTAGAAACCAAAGCAAAGGTAGGTGTATTCTCAATAGCCCTTCAGGCATACCTGCCACAGTTCCCCCAACTCGTTCCTGAGTTTGAGGCTCAGTATGAAGCATTCAAGAAGACGCTGCCCGACACCATTGAGATTATCGATGGTGGTATGGTGACCACAAAGGAGCAGTCGATGGATGCGGGTGACAAGTTCCGTGCAGCAGACGTGGATCTGGTAATTCTGCAGATGCTTACCTACTGTACCTCTTACAATATGCTGCCTGCTGTTCGCGACCTTGATGTTCCCGTTGTGATTGTGAATCTGCAGAAGAAACTGGCTCCCGATTATGCAAAGACGGATATTCCCACCTGGTTGGGTGAGTTGTATGCCTGCGGTGCCATCGGAGAGATGGTGGCTGACCTGAATCGGGCCGGCAAGCGTTCTGCGGTGATTACGGGTGTCGTCGAGGGTGGCGACCCTGGTGTGCAGGCAGAGATTGAGGATTGGTGCCGTGCTGCTCAAGTGCGTCGCCGTTTCCGTGACACCAATATTGCCCAGATAGGCCGTCCGTATCCTGGTATGATGGATCTCTACATCGACGAGACCAATCTCTACCATCGCATGTTCGTCTATACCAAGCAGTTCGACTGGGAGAAGATGTGGGCTATTGCCGATAACATCACTGACGAAGCCGCTATCCGTGCCAAGGCACAGGACATTCTTGACACATTTGACATTGAAGGTGGCGGTACCATTGAAAAGGTGTGGGATATGGCCAAATATGTGGTGGCTTTCGAGCAGTGGGTGAAGGATGAAAAACTTGGCATGATCGCCTCTCACTACGACGGCTTTGCACAGGGCGTTGCCGGTAAACTGGACTCGATGCTTATTCCTGCTTTCTCAATGCTTATCAAGCAGCACACGGCCTGTGCTGTTGAGGGTGACATGAAGGTGGCTATGGCAATGTCAATCCTGAAGACGATCTCTGGCACAGGTACATTGGCTGAGATGTATTCCATTGATTTTCCCAAGGATATCTGTATCATCGGACATTCTGGCTCTGGCGACTTCGACATCTCTCAGGCCAAGAAGCCTACCATGAAGATTGTACCTGTTTTCCATGGCAAGGCTGGCGGTGGCTATCTCACACAGTTCTATCCTCCTACGGGTCCCGTTACCTATCTGGCTATTACGCAGGATAAGAATGGCGTATTCAAGTTTGTGGTGGCTGAAGGTGTCAACGAGGAAGGTCCTATCTTTACCTTTGGTGATACCAACATGCGGACGAAGTTCTCTTTGAGTTGCCGTGAGTTTGTGAATAAGTGGAGTGAGGCTGGCCCGACTCATCACATGGCAGCTGCTGTGGGACATCACATTGATACGATTCTCAAGGTGGCCAAGATTTTCGATATCGAGTGTGATGTCGTCTGCCGTTAAGAAACCGTCATAACGAAAAACGTAACAACGATCATTATGGCTAATTCTGGAAGTTTGAAGAGCACCATTGCCGTGTCTCTCACTAATTATCTCGATGCCGGTGCCATTGTTGCCGGTGCCAGCGGCCTGACATTATGGCAGAACTATCTTGGGCTTTCTGAGGTACACCTTGGATGGCTTAACTTCATCAGTGCCAACTGTCTTGGTGCTGCCCTTGGTGCCATCATTGGTGGATTCCTTGCTGACAAGTATGGCCGGAAGTTTATTTTTACTTATAACCTGCTGGTCTACATGACGGGAGTGCTGCTTATCATGCTCAGCGTCAATTTCCCCATGCTGCTCTGCGGATTCCTCGTGACTGGCATCAGCGTTGGCGTCGGTGTCCCTGCCTCATGGACCTATATCTCTGAGTCATCAGAAGTAAACAACCGTGGGCGTAATATCTGTATCTCACAGATGTCATGGGGTCTTGGTCCTATGTGTATTTTGCTTTTCGGCATGTTGTTTGCCCCTGGCGGCTACCTGTTTGATTGGGTGAAGTCCGTAGCTTTTGCCTTTGGTGGCTCCGACCTTTCTGTTGAGGCCATTAATGTGTTCTCGTCGCGAATTGTGTTCCTTACCCTTTTCATTGTGGCTTTCATCGCCTGGAACCTGCAACGTCAGCTGCAGGAGAGTGCAGAGTTTACTGCCACCCAAGCCACGGGTGAGAAGAGCGGCCTCTTGGAGAACATCCAGGTGCTTTTCTCCAACAAAATAGCTGTTCGCACCGTTGCTTTCCTTGCCACCATCTATCTCACGTGGAACCTTGTAGCCTCTGTGATGGGATTCTTCCAACCACATATCTACGAAACGGCAGGCGGTGTGTCCAACGAACAGGCTAACTGGATGAACTGTATCCAGTGGGCCATCATCGTAGGCGTAACGTTCATTGTGTCAAAGCTCATAGACAAAACCTCGCACAAGGCTATCTATACCTTCGGTTTGTTGGTGGCTATTTCCGCTTGGCTCGTCATCGTGACCATCGGTGTAAACGGCATGGTAGGTCTTTGGCTCTTTGCCATTCTTTGGGGTGTTCAGGGAGGTTCCTCTCCTCAGATATTCTATGCATTATGGGGCTCTGAATTGTTCCCTGCCAAGTTCCGTGCTGGTGCTCAGGGCTTAATGTTCTTCATCGTTCGTGGACTATCTGCAGTCTGGGGCCTTGTCTTTACCTATATATATGGAGACAACGGCGAGGGCTTCACGCTAGCAGCCTATTGTATGATTACCCTGCTTGCCATCTCACTGGTTGTTGGTTTCATCGGCGCACCCAAGACTCGTGGCCGCTCTCTGGAAGACATCACCCGTGAACGCTACGGTGACAACTATTAACATTCATCTCCCACCTCCCATTAGGGGAGGCGGGAGTTTTTAACTTTTCACACATTTGCCAATATGAAAAAGAAACTATTCATTCTCACCATGCTTCTTGCCGCAGCTCTTGGCTCTGAGGCTGCGGATAAGAAACAGATTGTCAAGGAAGAGCCAAAAGACCCAAATGAAATGGTGGCATATCTATTTACCTATTTTAATAGTAATGCCCCAGAGGACGAGCAGATATGTTACGCCCTAAGTGATGATGGCTATAACTTCACTCCTCTGAATGACGGAGCACCTGTCATCAGTAGTGATACCATAGCCTTGACCCAGTGTGTACGCGACCCTCATATCCTTCGTTGTGAGGATGGTAAGACCTTCTACATGGTCTGCACCGATATGCGCTCCAGTCTTGGATGGTCCAGTAATCGTGGTATGGTGCTTTTGAAGTCTACCGATCTCATCAACTGGCAGCATGCCACTGTCAACTTTCCTACTCGTTACACCAAGACTTGGAAAAACGTCATCCGTGTCTGGGCGCCGGAAACCATTTATGACCGCAAGGCAGGTAAGTACATGGTGTTCTACTCTTTGCGCACCAGTGACCATAGGTCGTACGACAAGATCTACTACCAGTACGCCAACAAGGACTTCACCGACCTTGAGGGAGAGCCCCGATGGCTTTTTGATGCTGGTAATGCCACCATCGATGGTGACATCGTCTTCAACGATGCCGACCAGCTCTATCATCTCTTCTACAAGCAGGAGTCAGGTCGTGGCATCTATCAGGCCGTAGCCAAACAGCTGACCGACAAGTGGCAGATGCTTGATGGTAATGTGGAGCAGACCAAGGAAGCCGTGGAGGGCGTGGGCGTTTGTAAGGCTATTGACGGAAAGTCGTGGATCATCATGTACGACTGCTATGGCAACGGCCACTACCAGTTCTGCAAGTCGGAAGACCTGAAAAACTTCCAGTTCGTGCAGAATACAGAGACCAAGGGTAAGTTCACTCCCCGTCACGGCACAATCATCCCTATCACCCGGGCCGAAAAAGAACGCCTGCTGAAAGAGTTCGGCAACCATAAACAGCCTATACTCTCAGGCTTTCATGCCGATCCCGAGGTACTCTACTCCAACAAGACCAAGAAGTACTACATCTACAGCACCACCGACGGTACTCCTGGTTGGGGAGGCCATGACTTCAGCGTATTCTCTTCTATGAATCTCATTGACTGGACCGATGAAGGGAAAATGCTTGACGTGAAGGGCGACCAGGTGAAATGGGCTACAGGCAACGCCTGGGCTCCATGTATCGAAGAAGTGAAGCAGAAAGGCGGTTCCTATAAATACTATTTCTACTATTCTGCCCATAATCCTAAATCAAACCGTAAGGAAATAGGTGTGGCAGTGAGCGACACTCCTACAGGGCCTTTTATTGATAGCGGTGCCCCCATCATCACTGATGCTGACCGTCCTCAACAGGCACGTGGCGGGCAAGCCATCGATGTGGATGTCTTCAAAGATCCAAAGACAGGCAAACACTACCTTTACTGGGGAAACGGTTTCATGGCTGGTGCTGAACTCAACGAAGACCTGCTCTCGGTGAAGAAAGAGACGATTACCCATCTTACTCCTAAAGGCGGAACACTCCAGACCTGGGCCTTCCGTGAGGGTGCTTACGTGTTCTATCGTAAAGGTACGTACTATTTCCTTTGGTCGGTCGATGACACCGGTTCGCCTAATTACCACGTATGCTATGGAACAGCCAAGTCGCCTCTTGGCCCTATTACCATTGATGAACAGAACTATCTTGTTATCCGTCAGAAGCCAGAGGATGGTATCTATGGAACTGCCCACAATTCCATTCTCCAGATTCCCGGCAAGGACGAGTGGTATATCGTCTACCATCGCATCAACAAACATTTTGTCGACCATGACCCTGGCATTCACCGTGAGGTATGCATTGACCGTCTGACGTTCGACAAACAAGGGCGTATCATCCCTGTTACACCGACACTTAACGGACCCGTTCCGTTGAAGTGAGCAAGATAAACATGCCTTCTGATGAAAACTCATAAGGCTTTTTGCAGATAGCACATGAATCATGAAGTTGCTTGACTATATTGTAAAGAATCTTTCACTCAGGCTAAGCCTGTTGATGGTCGGCGAGGTGGCTGTGCTGCTCTCGTTGTCAATGGCTGTGATGTTCTATTTCTCACGCCAGGCATTGAAGGAAGAGTCTTTGCATGATGCTGAGCAGACTTTGGAAGGCACAGTCCTGAAGATAGATAATATATTGCTGAGTGTGGAGCAGACGGCAGGTAATTTTTACTGGGATCTGTTGACACATCTTGACCAGCCTGCCCGCATGAAAGATTATTGTCATCATCTCGTGGAGTGCAATCCTTATATCGAGGGCTGTGCCATTGTCTTTAGACCTGATTTTTATCCAGGGCAGAAGCTGTTCATGGCCTATGTCTATCGTAAAGGTAATAGTGATACAAAGGAAGCGAGTACAGAACTTGTGAGCAAGGGCTCGTTTGCCGGACGGCCATATACAGAGCAGGTGTGGTATACTGAGCCTATGAAAGAGAGGCGTGCCCTTTGGACCGACCCACTGAAGAATGAAGATGCTGAAGAAGAGCCGATTATCACTTTCTGCCTCCCGATTTTTGACCCAAGTGGGGAGTGCGTAGGCGTTCTTGCCACCGACCTGTCCATTAATCTGCTATCGCAAATAGTTCTTGCCGCCAAACCGTCACCCAATGCCTATGTAACCCTTCTGGCTGACAATGGATCGTTTATCGTACATCCTGATCCGGAGAAACTGTCAAGCCAGATAGCGTTTGGCCAGATGGAGCAGGATGTCAGTTCAACGATGAAAGAAGCAGCCCAGGCGATGGTAGCTGGTGAGACAGGTCAGAAGTCTTTCCGTATGAACCATCAAGACTGGCATGTGTTCTACAAACCCTTCATCCGTAATAATGTGGAAGGGCGAACACTTGATCAGCTCGGATGGAGCGTAGGCGTGATTTATCCTGATGACGATATCTTCGGAAGCTATAATCACCTGCTCTATTATGTGTTGATTATTGCCATTGTCGGACTGATTCTCTTCTTTGTGTTCTGCCATTTTATTACCCGACGACAGTTGAAGCCCCTGCGCAGACTGACACGATCAACAAAGCGCATAGCTCAAGGTCATTATGAAGCGGAGCTGCAGGCAGGCGAGTCAGGAAATATGAATGAGATAGGCCAGTTGCAGAATCACTTCCAGCAGATGCAGCAGTCATTATCCGCCCATATGGGCGAATTGGAAAATCTGTCAACTACTTTGCAGGAGCGAGGCAAGGTATTGCGTAAGGCCTATGAACAGGCCAAGGAAGCAGACCGCATGAAGACTACCTTCTTGCATTACATGACCAATCAGATGACCATTCCTTCAGTTACCATCGAAAAGAGTATTGCTGCAATCTGTAATAACTATCATGATATCAGCCTGCAGGAACTTGACCACAATGTGGAGGTGATAGAGCGGGAGAGCAATGTCATCACTGATCTGCTCAATAGTATGCTTCATACTGCTGACAATCAGTCGGTGAGAAAAGACCTTCCGCCACAAAAGGAAGTCCCACATGCAGACAATGAGGAGGAACGCCAATGAGTAGGAAACGTAGTCTTGCCAAGGAACTCAGCTTCAGTATTGTGCTGATGGCTGCCCCAATATTTGTATTGGCATTAGGGGCACTGTTCATGCAATCGCGTTATTATATTCGTCAAGAGGCTTCCGAACGTGCTAACAGCATGCTCAATTTAGCTATGCAGCGCGCGAGAAACTACATGAGCACCATTGAGACCTCTGCAGATGCCAACACGTGGCTACTGGAGGAAAACTTTACACCCGACACATTGCAGGCAGTATCCTATCGTATTGTGAACCTGAACCACCATGTACATAGCTGCTCCATCAGTGCTGAACCAGATGTGTTTCCTCAGTATGGACGTTACTTCTCGGTTTATTCTGCTCATACTACTTCACGAGGCATTGACACAGTAGTCACCATACGTGAACCAGACTACGAGTATTTTGTACGACATTGGTACAAGACTCCCCTTGAAACGGGTAAGTCATGCTGGTTAGATCCGTTCTGCGATCACACTGAAGGGGCTGAAATTTCTGGTGATGCCATTGCTTCCTACGCAAAGCCGCTACGGAAACAGGATGGAAAGATTGTAGGGATCATCTCTACCAATCTCTCTTTCAGCCGCCTTGCCGAAGCTATCAATGTCGTCAGGCTTGCTTACTCTGACTCATACTTTGTATTGCTGGATTCCGACGGACGCTACCTTATACATCCCGACTCTACACGTATTTTCAGGAAGACCATTTTCTCAGATACCGATCCTGCACAGGATCCTGAGCGGATTGCTTTAGGACACGAAATGACAGCAGGCAAACAGGGCAGTATGCATGTGAAAGAGAACGGCCGACTCTATCATGCGTGCTACAGTCCTGTTCCTGGAACAGACTGGAGCCTCGCGCTCTTGTGTCCAGAAAGAGAGATCCTGAGAAGCTACCACCGACTGACTTACATCATAGTCGTCATCATTCTCTTAGGACTATTGATTATCCAATGGCTATGTAACCGTTCAGTGAGCCATTCCATCAGTCCGCTCAATCAGCTTTTGAAACAGTCGGAATGTATCTCGGAGGGTCATTATGATGAGAAGATTCAATATTCTCAACGTGAGGACGAGATAGGGCAGCTGCAGAACAGCTTTGCTATGATGCAGCAGTCGCTGCAAGACCATGTGGGCAGTATCCGTAAAACCACAGAAAATGCTAAAAGGCGTAATGAAGAATTGATGCACGCCATGGGACTGGCAGAGGAAAGCGTCAGACAGAAGACAGAGTTTGTAAGGAACGTGTCACACCAGATACGTACTCCGTTGAACATCATCTTGGGCTTTGCACAGGTACTGCGTAACAGCAATATGCCACAGAAGGGTGCAGTAAATGCACAAAGCGATCTTCAAGAAGAAAACCTGAAGGAAATCACTTCCATGATGAAGTACAATGCCGCTCACTTGAAACGTATGGTGCTCATGCTCTTTGACAGTTCCGAGACGGGAAATACTGTTGAGATGCTGCGTCAAAGGAAAGAAGAGGTGTCGTGCAATGAAATAGCCAACAAGTGTATTGCCACTACGAAAGAACAGTTTCCTGACTGTGCTATTCGGCTTGAAACCGAAGTGCCTGATAGCCTGTGCGTAATGACCATCCCGCTCTATCTGACAAGAACTATTCTCGAACTGCTCTATAATGCTGCCAAGTATTCTGACGGGCAACATGTTACGGTGAGGGTTTCACAGACCAACACTACTGTGAGGTTTTCCGTGGAGGACAAGGGGACAGGATTGCCGGAAGGAAAAGAAGAAATGATTTTCAAGCCTTTCACCAAGGTTGATGATTTGTCGGAAGGGCTTGGCTTGGGACTTTCTTTGTCGAAACGGCATGCAAAGAGCCTTGGAGGTGACCTGTTCTTGGATACCAGTTACAAGAACGGCTGCCGCTTCATCGTAGAAATACCGAAAACAAGGTAGAGCAAGTGTTCTCAAAAGAGAAACAACCTGTCAGACCATAGCTGACCCTCACTTCCCACGGAAGGAAACGATGGTTCCCTCCATGGGAAGTGAAAAAGGGTGCTTAGCGTGGCAGGTTGAAGGCACGCGTCATCTCCTGCATCTGCTCGTCGGTCATGCCTTCGGGCACAAAACCCATAGCACGTGAATTGATGTAGATCTTGGCGCTCTTCGATAGTACGTCTATCTGGTCAAAGGCGTCCATCACGTCGATGCCTTTTGCAAAGACACCGTGCTTTTCCCACATCACCACGTCATAGTCCTCGAGTTCCTTCAGAGTGCCTTCGGCCAGTTCGTTGCTGCCAGGAAGAGTGTAGGGGACAATGCCGAGGCCTAATGGGCAGAAAGCCTTGGTCTCAGGAATCATAGACCAGAGAATGCGTGTGAGCACATCCTTTCCAAGGAACTCCTTGTTGTGACTCATGGCAACAAGTTCAATGGGATGGGTGTGGACGGTTGCCTTCTAACCGGTGCCCTTCTCTATCTGGCGGG
>JAEEGK010009386.1_pt1 | contig 22848 bp, 21 predicted proteins | sample 8958771 | NCBI WGS metagenome assembly JAEEGK01 (sample SAMN16246547, study PRJNA631951) | gut metagenome | biome: gut microbiome; feature: rumen; material: SC-attached | host: Bos | place: Iran: Karaj | collected 2018-10 | reverse complement strand
GAAAAAGTATCGCAAAGCGAATATATGTAAGCCGGACTAAAGGAATCCAGCGTAAAGTCATAAGGAACATCGTTTCCAGAAGAGGAAATCAACTCCTTGCATTTTGAAAAACAGTTGAGCGCCGGTGCAGTACGGCCAAGATCCCGCAGCACCATTCCGTGATAGAAAAAGGCCGGCCAGAAATCAGGAGAAATACTTTCAGCATTTGCAAAAAAAGTTTCTGCATCTGCACGGTTGTCTGCATTATACTCAACATAGCCCTGCATAAAGTACGAATATTTTTTTGTATCTTTTCCGGAAATTGTGCGGGCGATGGCACGGGCCTTAGCAAAATCACCGCGGGTTATTTCAGTGCAGACATCTTCATAAACTTTCTTTACGTCAAAAGAACTGCCTTTTGAAACTGCATCAAGAGCAGCCTTTGCTTCTCGAAGGTTATTATTTGTTTCTGCAAATTTCTGAATCTTAACTTTTTGAACCGCATTCTGAATCTTTTCTTTTTTACGTTCAGATTCCTTCTTTTTAAGGCAGCGGTCTATTGGAGTTCCTGCAGGGTCAGCTCGTTTTGCATTTTGATTTTTCACAAAGTAGTAAACATCACCTGCATTAGTTTTGTAAAAATTGTCAGGAATTACTGTATTATCAATTGAGCCGATTTCATTCATTGAAAAGAAAAGTCTGCCGTCATTCTTAAGACGTTCAGTAACTTTTTTAGTAACAAGGATTCTTGTCTCCTTATCAAAATAAATGAAAACATTTCTCATAAAGAGAATATCTACATTCTCAAAGAACGGAAGTTTATCAAGTCCATCCTGAATAAGATTAAACTTAAAGGTCTGGATACGATAAAGAAAATCACGGTTAAAAATTATTTCCGTTTCAGTTCTTGTTGAGAATGGTTCTAAAAGCTTGTGATATTTCTGACCGTCAGAACGAAGTGAGAATGAAGAATAGCGGCCTCGTTTAATTGCAGCCAGAGCGTTATCATCAATATCAGATGCGTAAATTGTCAGATTCACATTCATAGAAAGTGCGAGCGCCAGAAGAGAAATCGGTTCTTCTCCAGTCGAACAGCAGCAGGTCCAGATTGTAAGATTTTTTCCCATATACTTTGGAAATATTTCTTTTTTCAGATAATCAAACTGTCGTTCCTCGCGGAAGAAATAGGTTTCATTTACTGTAACGAGATTTATTACTTCATCAAAATCTGGAGTATGAGGAACAAGGCTGCGGCAGAATTCCATTGGAGTCATTCCTCGAACAGAGGCTTTCTTTTCTATATGCGAAATGAGAGTCTGCTGCTGCGATTTAGCAACGTAGATGCCTGAATAAACGAGTATCTTGGAATTTAACAATTCAATCAGTTCGTTCATACAAGACTCCATAATCGCTGTGGTATCTGATTCAGTGGAAGCACTTCGCATGAACCGCCCATTTCATAAGCGGCCTTTGGCATTCCATAAATTACACTGGAAGCTTTATCCTGTGTGATTGTATAAGCACCAATCTGTTTAAGATGCAGACATTCTTTAGCGCCATCTGCTCCCATTCCTGTAAGCACTACGGCAATACAATCTGCGCCTAAAACTCTGGCAGCACTTTCAAACATTTTATCTACTGACGGACGAAGGAAATTAACCGGCGCATCATGATTCAAAATGATATTAAAAGTGTTTTCCGGATATGCAACAAAAGTTATGTGAACATCTGAAGGTGCAAAATAAACATGTCCAGGCAATGGTCTGACATTATTTTCTGCAAGGTGAACTGGAATTGTAGATTCTGCGCCTAACCAGGTTATAAGATTTTTATCAAAGAATGAATCTATATGCTGTGTAATAATAATTGGAAGCGGAAAGTTTTTTCCAATTCCCTTAAGGAATTCAAGAAGCGCACCAGGGCCTCCTGTTGAAACGCCTACAAGTACAGCCTTAAATTTACGGCCCTTATAATTCTTTGAAACTACCTGTAAAGCTTGTGAAATACTTCCATCTTCGTTCAAAGAAGAATTTAAGGCAGAAGGATGATTTCCAAAAACCACTGAACATTTTACATCCATAATCAGCTGCTCAAGATATTCAGCATATTCTGAGATTTTTGAAGTAGAAAAATTTATAAACTCCGGCATCTCAACAAACTTTATATTCTGCGGAGTAAAATAAGGTTTTGCATCTGGAGTATAATAAATAATTGCAGGAACTTGTGTTGTATGACTGTAATCTGAAAGTGTGCTCGGTCTTTCTGAATCAAAAAGATTTTTATCTGAAATTACGATATCGGGATTCTGTTGTGACAGGCCATCTTTAAGAGCACCATAAGAAGCAGCTTCTCCGACCCACTCAAGGTTTGCAGTTTTGAGAATTATTTCTTTTAATACAGAACGAACAACGGCAGAAGAGCCAGCCACAAGAACACGAATCATAATTCCTCCAGTTCGTTATCAGTCATATAATGAATTGTCTTATACACATCTAACAGAATCCGCAGTTTCTCATCCTTAAAGCCACAGGCAAGTACACCAAATTTCTTAAACTGTTCTGCATAAAAATCAGAAAAAAGAGACAATTCACTTAATGGAATTGTACAGACCTTACATTCCTGTGTAGTGATGATGGAAATATGATTAAGCGGATTTTCATCATCCTCAGATTTCAATACAATCATTGTTTTAATTTCTGATTCGTGAGGAGACTGCATAAAAACTGAAGCTACTTCATCAAAATCATAGATACCGCTTTCTGTACCCTGAATCTGCTTTATATCAAGGTCTTTTACACCAACTGAAGAAGCCACACAGTCATTTGGTATCAAAAAGTCTATCTGTTGATAAGCAATGCTAATAAATCTATCAGGCTGCGGCAATTTCTTTTCCTACTTTCTCTATAATTGACTGAACGTTCAGTACAAATACTTCCTGCCCGTTTATGTTAAGGGTGCCATCATAAAAATCAGAAAGTTCTGCTTCTGAAAATTTTACTACATCTTTTTCTGAGGCAGTAAAAAAGTCTTTTACATCTGTAATTCGAAGACAGGTATGACTTTCATCATTCATAACGATAAAAAGAAGCGATTTTTGAGGTTCTTTTCCTTCAAGTACGGCGGAATCGATTACAACATAAGGATCACCGTATCTGTTAAGGACACCATTTACATAGGGAGGAACAAAAGGAAGAGGAAAGACTGTTGCATCACGCAGAATTTCTTTTACAATTTCAGCTGGAATTGCATATTGATTGTTACCATCCGCCTGATTTCCGATTGTAAAAATAAGCCAGGTTGTTTTCTTTTCAACTTTATGTTCTGTTGTTTTTTCCTGTTTGCCACTTTTAATTAATGATAAAATCTCTTCTGACATAATGCTTTATTATAGAACGATATTAAGAATATTTCCACTAATAATTTATTGTTATTCATGATTTTAATAAGAATAGTATTTTGAAAAAAATTTGCTTTTATATAATTTTGGGCAGATAATATTTATATGAAAAGGTTAGTTTTTTCTATTTTAATTCTAACATTTTCTTTTTCATGTTTCCCACAAAGCAGTTTCTTTGATAATTATGTTTATCAGTCTTGGAGTGAGTTTGGAGGGCTTTCAGGGACTACTGCAAATGACATTTATCAGACGAGAGACGGTTATATAGACATAGGAACATACGAAGGACTTGTTAAATTTGACGGAGTTGAGTTCACTACACTGAACCGAATTTCAAACAAAGAATACGATTTTGTTTCTGCGAGAACTATTATACAGGACAGCCGGGGAGATATATGGGTTGGCTCTAATGATGAAGGACTTCACAGAATATCTGATGCGGGCAATAAGACTTATAAAATGGAAAACGGTCTGCCTAATAATTCAGTTCGTGCTCTTTGCGAAGATACCATTGGAAACATCTGGGTTGGAACAGCCAGCGGTGTAGTTTACATTACTCCAGACGGAAAACTTATAAATCCTCAGTTCGGAGCCGGAACAACAGCAAACGGTGTAATAGCTTCAAATCTTTTCTGCGATGACCACGGACGAATCTGGCTTACAACCTCTAATGAAAACGGACTCTTTCTCTGTGAAGATGGAGTTTTTAAGCCTCGTGAAGAATTCGAAAAATATTCAACCTATTTTGCAACGGCAATTTACCAGGATCATAAAGGAACTTTCTGGGTTGGTCTTGGAGACAGAGGAATTGCCACAATGCGCAACAACAAGGTTACTCTTTTAAAAACAGATACACTGCTTGACCACACGCCAACTTGTACCATTCTTGAAGATGACAACGATGTAATCTGGTTTGGTACAGAGCATGGTCTTGTCGTTTATGCAAATAACAAATTCGAAGAATACAAGGGAGCACCTGAACTTACCGATTCAAATATCAACAGAATCATTCAGGACCGTGAAGACAATATCTGGTTTGCTACAGACCGAAACGGTATTGGAAAAATGACTCACGGTAAATTCATAATGCACCGCCTTGGTAAAACTGTGAACAGTATTGTAGAAGCTCCTGATGGAAAAATCTGGGCAGCAACAGACAAGGGACTACTGTGTTATGAAAATGATGAACCTGTAGAAAACACACTTACGCGATATACAAAAGACCTTCGTGTTCGTCACGTAGAAGCAACCACAGATGGAAAAATTCTTGTCAGCTGTTATACAAAACCTGCTCAACTCATCTATGATGGAAAAACAATTAAAAGCTGGGATTCCGACAATGGCCTTGCAGGAAATAAAGTCCGCGTTGCAATCGAAACTGATAAGGATGAATACTACGTTGGTACCACAACAGGACTCAGCATCATTCACAAAGATGGCAGTATTGTTTCCCTTAAGCAGAATACCGGAGATCTCGACACAGAATATGTAATGGCAATTTACAAGGATACTCACGGAATTGTCTGGGTTGGAACAGACGGCGGCGGTATCTTTCTGTTGAAAAATGAAAAGGTTTTCTCACACCTCACCTCAGCAGATGGAATTGCAGGAAATGTAATTTTCAAAATCAATCAGGATGCAAATGGAAACTTCTGGGTTTGTACCGGCAGTGGAATTACACGTATAAAAGATTTTGACACTACAAGAATCAGTAGACTTAAATGTAATACTATAAACTCTGAAAACGGAATTGGCACAAACTCAATTTTCCAGATTATGTTTGATGCTTCAAATGATGCATGGATAACAAATAATCATGGTCTTGCATCTCTTTCAATGACAGAAATTGAAGAGCTTTTTGAAGGTAAACGTCAGAGCCTTACGACAAAATATTACAACAGGAATGACGGTCTTGATTCTGACGGAGCAACCTCTACAGCCCGTGCCATCATAGACAGCATGGGCAGACTGTGGATTCCTCTTGTAGACGGAATTGCAGTTTACGATCCTCAGAAAATCCGAAAGAGTACAATACTTCCTCTGGTTCAGATTGAAACAATTACTATTGATTCAGTAACTCATCAAAATACCGGCGAACTTATTGTTCTGAAACCAGGCACAAAGAGAATTGACATTAAATACACAGGAATCAGTTTTGATGCGCCTGAGCGTTTAACCTTCTCACACATGCTCACAGGCTTTGACAAGGATTATACAATTCCAAGTTCAGAACGCGTTGTTTCTTACACAAACCTTGCTCCAGGAAAACATTCCTTCCTAGTATATGCAATAAACGGAAACGGACTTCAGTCAAATAACGACGAAATGATGTTCTTCTATCAAAAGCCATATATATGGCAGCGTCCTATTTTCTGGGTTGTTCTGTTCTCGTTACTGGCAGGTACAGGAATTGCTTATTTTTTAATTCGCGAACACAGAATCAAAATGGAAAACATCCGGCTTGAAGCTCTTGTTCAGGCGCGTACCGTTGACCTTGAAATCGAAAAGGATAAATCAGATAAACTTCTGCGTTCTATTCTTCCAGACAAAATTGCTGACAAGCTTAAGGAAACAACCGGCGACAAATCTTTTGGTGAAGACTTTGAGAACGTTACACTGCTCTTCTCTGATATTGTCGGATTTACAAAAGTTTCCAGCGGACATAACGCTAAAGAAATTGTAAAGGCACTCAACAATCTGTTTACCCGTTTTGATGAACGTGCAAAAGATATGGGTGTTGAAAAAATCAAAACCATTGGAGATGCTTACATGGCTGCCTGTGGTGTTCCTGAAGCAAATGAAAATGATGCACGAATAAGGATTGAGTTTGCAAAGGGCATGCTGAGAGACCTTGCAGAATACAATGAAACAGCAGATATTAAATTCCAGATTCGAATCGGTCTTAACTGCGGCCCTGTAACAGCAGGAGTAATTGGAACTCATAAGTTTATTTATGATGTCTGGGGAAATACAGTAAACGTAGCCAGCCGAATGGAAACAGCAGCAAACCCGGGTGGAATAAGAATTACAGAAGATTTGAAAGAACATCTTAGTGATCAAAAGGATTTAAAATTCAGTGAGCCTATTGAATGCCAGGTAAAAGGCAAAGGCAAAATGAAAACTTACGACGTTTTATAGATTTAGGATAGGAGAGATATGAAAAGATATTTTACTCGGGCGGTTATTGTCGCTACCTCTATTTTGTGTATTTTAACACTCGTTTCCTGCAAGAAACCTAAAAAGAAATATGTTAAGGTTGGTATTCTGCACTCCCTCACAGGTACTATGTCTATAAGTGAAGTTGGAGTTCGAGATGCAGAACTTCTTGCAATAAAAGAATTGAATGAAGCTGGAGGTGTGCTTGGCTGTCAGATAAAAATAGTTGAAGAAGACGGCAAAAGTAATCCCCGTATGTTTGCAGAAAAAGCACGTAAACTTCTTGAGGAAGATAAGGTAGCAACTATCTTTGGCTGCTGGACTTCTGATTCCCGCAAGGCTGTCAAAAAAGTTGTAGAAGAAGATTACGGACTTCTCTGGTATCCGGTTCAATACGAAGGCTTTGAAGCAAGCCCTAACATCATGTATATGGGAGCTGCTCCAAACCAGCAGGTAGTTCCGGCAATTGATTACTGTATTACAAACATTGGAAAACGAATATATCTTCTTGGAAGCGATTATATTTTCCCTCGTACTGCAAATGCAATAATTAAAGCTCAGCTCAAAAACAATGGCGGAACATGCGTAGGAGAAACTTACGTTCCAATGCATGAAGCAGATTTTTCTCAGGTTATAAAGGAAATCCAGAAGCTAAAGCCAGACGTAATTATCAATACCCTGAATGGAAATTCTAACCAGTCTTTCTTTTCTCAATTAAAATATTCTGGTATAGATGCTGACACTATTCCTGTAATGAGTTTTTCTGTTTCTGACAGCGAAATAAAATCTATAGGAATTGAAAAGCTGAAAGGCCATTATGTTGCCTGGAACTATTTTGAATCAACTGCATCAGCTAAAAACACAAGATTTGTTTCTGCTTACAAAAAAGAGTTCGGTCAGAATAAAGCTGTTGGAGATCCTGAAGAAGCTGCATATATTGCTGTAAATCTCTGGGCTTCTGCCTGCACAAGAGCCGGAACCTTTGACGTTGAACCTGTAAGAATTGCAGCTAAAGGGCTAACCTATATCGCTCCAGAAGGAATGGTAACCCTCGAGGGCTCTAATCAGCACCTGAATAAAATAACCCGTATTGGAAAGATCAATGAAAAAGGTCAGATAGATGAGTTGTATTCTTCCGAAGCACCTGTACGTCCAGATCCTTATCTGAGCACTTATGCGTGGGCCCGCGGATTATAATATGTAATTACATTTTATAAATGAACATTTCCTGTAAGAGAGGTTGATCTTTCAACCTCTTCTTTTTTTGCATAGAGATGAGGTTGTCTTGTCGTAACGGTGGTTCCTTTTCCAATTTCACTCTTAATATCAATTGTTCCGTTCATAAGATATAACAGGGTTTTAGCTATACTCAAACCAAGACCTGCACTCTGAATACTGGCATTAACCTCGTTATCTTCCCGCGCAAAACTCTTGCAGATATAAGGAATAAATTCCGGTGAAATTCCAATTCCAGTATCTTCACAGATAAAACTTATAATACATTCATTCGGATTTTCTGCCTGTTCCTGTCTGAGTCCAAAACGGATTTTTCCACCTTCAGGAGTATATTTTATTGCATTCATTAAGATGTTCATTACAACATTTGTTGTATGCATAATATCCTGATAAATATACGGATTAGTAATTTCCGACCAGTATTCTACTTCGATTCCTTTTTCATTTATATCTTTTTCAATAAGGGCATAGGTCTTTTCCATAGCCTTTGTAATATCAATAGGAACCTCATTCAGCTGGATATCACCGTTTTCCATCTGGGCAAGCTCATAAACATTGTTTATAAAGCTGAGCATATGTTCTTCTGATTTTTCAATTTTCTTTATATTTGCAAGAGCCGCAGAGTTGTCTTTCACGCTGTTTTTGATTTCATTTGTGAGACCGACCATTGTCTGCATGTCTTCGAGAATATTGTGTGAGACATTGTACATGAAAATATTTTTTGCGCGGTTTGCATTTGAAGCAAGGTCTGCAGTTCTCTGTAATTCAATTTTTCGGACAAGTTCTGCCTCTGCATCTGCCTTTGCCCTTTCTTCCAGAGTAATATCATTAAGGAATACGTAAAAAATATCTCCGTAATTTTTTGTCTTTACGAAACGTCCATAATCCTTTACGTATTTTACAGAACCATCCTTTGCCTTTATCCTATATTCAACATAATCAATATTGTTATGTTCTGTAATCTGCATATCAATGCTTCTCTGCACGCGGGTAAAGTCATCAGGATGAACAATTCCACAGAACGAGTTTCCTACATAATCCCGGAATTCTTCAGCTGTCGAACATCCGTACATGCGGATAAGCTCGCTGTTAAAGGAGATAAGTTCCAGACCGCCATCTGCATGATAAGAGAAGAATCCTCCAGGAATTCCTTCTGCAACCTCATTCGCAGCCATCAGCATATCTTCGCTAAGAGACGTTCTGGTTTTAGCAAAATCTCTGAGTGTAATATTTCCACAGGAAAGAACTGAAGACTTTTTCAAGTACGCTTCAAATTCTTTTACAGGAAGCGGCTTTGAAAAATAATAGCCCTGTATGTAATCACAGCCAAGTGTTCTTAAAATCTTAAACTGCTCTACAGTTTCGGCACCTTCGGCAATTACAAGCAGCCCCATGCGATGAGCCATTTTAATGATATTTTCAATTACAATTTCATTTTTTACAATATTTCGTACAAAGCTGATATCAAGTTTCAGAACATTCAAAGGGAAAGTTGAGAGAGAGCCGAGAGAAGAATAACCGGCACCAAAATCATCCATCTCAATTACAAAGCCCATTTCCTGAGTTCTCTTAACCTGAGAAATAATAAGATCTGTATTTTCCGAATAAAGAGACTCCGTTACTTCCATGTGAAGAAGGCTGTGGTCTATATTATATTTTTCAACAATCTGATATTGCTTATCAATACAGCCGGACTCTATAAAATCGCGTCGGGAAACATTAACAGAAATCGGAACCAGAGGAAGACCATCCTGTTTCCATCTCTGAATATCTTTACAAACCTGTTCAAGAACAAAACTGTCTAGCTTTACAATAAAACCATTTCTTTCAAAAAGAGGAATAAACTGCCCCGGCGACATAAAACCATATTCAGGATGATTCCAGCGAACAAGAGCTTCTGCTCCTGCAATATTCCCGCTTATTGTTTCATGCTTCGGCTGATAAAAAACCTGGAACTGACATTCTTCAAGAGCCCGCTCCATTGTTTCTATAATACGCTGTTCATTCAAAAGCTGGCTTTGCAGTTCCTCTTCAAAAAAGGCATAGTCTTTTCCATACTTACCTTTAATTCTACTGATTGAAAGGAATGCTCTGTCACAGCAAATAACAATAGGGAGCTCAACATCTATCGGAGTATAAATTCCCATCTTAACTATCTGATGAGGAATTGGAGCTTTATCGAGAATCAGTTTACTTATGCGTGTAAGGCGCTGCATATCAAAATCATGTTCTGATTCAAAGAAAAGAATATACTGGTCTCCACCATAACGGCCGGAAATTCCTTCAGGCAGAGCCTTCATCATTTCTCTTGCAGTAAACGCCAGAAACTCATTACATTTTTCTACGCCATACAAACTGTTAGAAGATTTGAAATTATCAAAATCAAAAGCAATTAAAGAATATTTTTTTCCCGGATTGGCAGCTATAAACTGTTCCGTTTTAAGCAAAAACGCCTTTCTTGTCAAAAGTCCGGTAAGTGCATCTCTCTCAAGTTCATCAATAGCCTTATTTGCTTCTGCAAGTTTTATGGCAGTTTTAAGGCGATTTAAAACACGTCTTTCATCATAAGGCTTTTTCAGAAAATCCAGAACCTCGAGTGTTAATAATTCAGCTTCTAAATCTGAATTTTCTATATCTGTACTAATAAGAATTGGAATCTTTTCGGTCGGAATAAAGCCACGAAGTTTTTTGACAATAGGAGCGGCCAGTCGAATATCAATAATTGCAGAAGCAATATCATAAAGACCGTTTGAAAGAATTTCAAAAACATCTTCAGGTGAAGTATCAATAACTGTGTACTGAGATGAAATAATTTCTTTCAGCAAGGCTATATTTTCAGCATTGCTGTCCACAAGGAGAATTTTAGGTTTTTCAGTGTTGTATTGATTGCTCATCTACAGTCGCACTTAATATATATAATTATACCACAGTTTATAGGCATTACAAATTTAATATTTCTTTCGAAAACAAGAAGTTAAGTCACTTCTGTGCCTTGTCAAAACTGAAAAAATCTTTCATAATTTATTATGGAAAATATATCTATCATCTTGTCTGATCTGGACGGAACTCTTTTTCACGACGATAAATCAATTTCAGATTATTCAAAAGCTATGATTGCAGAAGCACAGAAAAAAGGTGTGCTGTTTGGCGTATGTACTTCACGGGCCGGAATAAATGCAATTAAATATCTGGACGGGCTTTCGCCAGATATTCTCATTACAAATGGCGGCGGCATTGTAACCTGCAGAGAAAAAATTTATTCCTGTGAGTTCTCCGTTGAAGAAATCCGAACTCTTATAGACTCAACCTTTAAGGTCTTTGGACCAGATGCAGTTCTTTCTGTAGACAATGAGTTTGGACTCTACTCAAATTCAAAAGAAGAACTTCCTGATAAATTCTGGGAGTACAATGATTTTTCTGATTTCAATGAACCCTGCATGAAACTTTGTATTGAATCTCTGGACAAGGAAAAAATTGAAAAGGTTGTTTCCAGCATTGGTCTGGACAAAATTGATTATCTTCCATTTTCTGATATTCCATGGTATAAACTCAGTAAAAAGGGTGCAACAAAAGAAAAGGCTATAGAAGCACTGTGCAGTCATTTAAAAATATCTCCCGCACAGATTGCAGCCTTTGGCGATGATTATAATGACATCGGAATGCTAAAACTCTGCGGAAAAGGAATTGCCATGAAAAACGCAATTCCAGAAGTTCAGAAAATCGCAGATGAAGTTTGTAAATCAAACGAAGCAGATGGCGTTGCAGACTGGATTAAGGAAAATATTTTATGATTAAGATTTTATTTGTATGTCACGGCAATATCTGCCGCTCACCAATGGCAGAATTTGTTATGAAAGAACTGGTACGCCGCGCCGGCCGCGAGCACGAATTCTTAATTGAATCAGCCGCTACCAGCCGTGAAGAAATTGGAAACGATATACACTACGGCACCCGCACAAAACTCCGCGAAATGGGTATTCCATTCAGCCGCCGTGCTGCCCGTCAGATTACAAATGCTGATTATGATGAGTTTGATTATCTTGTCGCAATGGACGACGAAAACGAATATTACATGAACCGCTGGTGGGCTCCAGACACTGACCATAAAATAGTACGGCTCTTATCCTTTGCAGGTAAGAGCCGTGACATTGCAGATCCATGGTATACAGGCAACTTTGACCAGACTTATGAAGATATTCTGGAAGGCTGCACTGCATTCCTGAAAAAATTATAATGTTGCGATAGCTTTCTCAATTCTGGCAAGAGACTTCTCTTCGCCAAGAACGAGGATTGAACCGATGAGCGGTGGTGAAACACGGCTTCCGGTTACAGCCATTCGGATTGGCATCATAAAGTCACCGAGCTTAATTCCAAGCTCTTCTGCCTTAGACTTAGCAAGAGCTTCTGCACCTTCGTGGTCGAGGCTGAAGCACTGGTGAACAAAGTCTTTTGCTGCTTCAAGAACTTCCTTAGTCTTTGCTGCATCAATCTTCTTTGGAACAAGCTGCTCTACAGGAGGAACTGCAGGTTCTGTAAACATAAAGTGAACCATTTCTGCAGCTTCTGTTAAGAACTTCAAGCGTTCCTGGATAAGTGGCATAAGTCCCATTAATGTTTTTTCAACATCTTCTGTAGACATATTCATTGACTTGTCTACGCAGTATGGGCGGCCGTCTTCACCAAGTGCAACACCACTGAACTCAGGACCAACATTTGGTTTTGGCTGTGGGTTCTCAGGATTAATTTCCAAAGTTGCATCGCCTGTACCAGTAATAAAAGGAAGTGTCCATTTGTAAAGTTCTTCAGTACTCAACTGGCGGATATAATTTGAGTTGAAATATTCAAGCTTCTTGTAATCGAATACAGCAGGAGCCTTGTTCAAATGTTCAAGTTTAAATGCCTTTGCAAGTTCTTCAAGAGTATAGAATTCTTTTCCTTCTTCATAAGAACAACCGAGCATTGCAACGTAGTTTACAATTGCCTGAGGCAAATAACCGCGTGCACGGAATTCATTCAAAGAAGTTGAACCGTGTCGTTTAGAAAGCTTCTTTCCATCTGCACCGTTTACCATTGGCAAGTGACAGAACTCAGGATGCTCCCAGCCGAAGGCGCGGTACATCTGAACGTGGAGTGGAGTTGAAGGAATCCATTCCTGAGCGCGCATTACGTGGCTAATCTTCATAAAATGGTCATCAACAATGTTGGCCAAATGGTATGTTGGGAATCCGTCACTCTTAAGCAAAACAGGATCTGGAGAAATATCTTCGTTCTTCCAAACAATGTCGCCAAGCAAGTGGTCAGAGAATTTTGTTTCTCCTTCCATTGGAACCTTAAGACGAATTACATAAGGTTTACCAGCATCCAAATTTGCCTTTACTTCTTCCGGAGTAAGGTGACGGCAGTTACGGTCATAACCCGGGGCCATTTTATTTTCTGTCTGAATCTTGCGGATTCGGTCAAGGCGTTCTGCATCACAGAAGCAGTAATAAGCCTCACCTTTTTCTACAAGCTCGTAAGCATATTTTTTGTAAAGTTCAAAACGTTCACTCTGAACATAAGGACCGTATTCACCGCCCTTTGCACCGCCTTCATTCCAATCTATTCCAAGCCATGCCATTTTATCGTAAAGATGCTGAACATATTTTTCGTCGTAGCGTGTGCGGTCTGTATCTTCAAGACGAAGAATAAATTTTCCATTCTGTGAACGTGCAAAAAGATAATTAAAAAGCGCAGTGCGAACACCACCAATGTGCTGCATTCCAGTTGGGGAAGGAGCATAACGAACTCTAACTTCTGACATATAAAACCTCTTAAAAAAATCTTGTTCTTATTTCGGGCGGTCCTTTTGCTTCGCAAAAGTCGAGCTTTCCGCGGTTCCGTTATCACTCCATTCATTCAAATAAAATATTTGCAGAACAAATATTTTATTTGAATGAACGCCTTCGGCGCCGCTACAATCTCTACCGCATTTCTAAAAAGCAATTTCTATAAATAATCTTCAATAAGATACAAAAAAAATCCATATTTTTCAATAATACTGCATCATTTGCCCGCGCTACGCGTGTGCTCTCACAAAGCACGCGCTGTTTACTGCAGTAATTTTTCGCACCATACGCGGTGGTTGAGGCTCTCGAAATCACCACTTTCACTAAAAACTATTTCCTACTATAATAATTCATATGATAAACTTTCTTGCTTCAATGCTAAAAATGGCCAAAATTCCATTTACACTCGACGAACCACTTGCACAAAAATCAACATTTAAAATTGGTGGAACAGCAAAAATTTTTATTACACCACTTAATTTTGAACAGTTTGAATCATCAGTCGATGCGGTTCGCAATGCAGACATTCCTTATTTTGTAATTGGCGGCGCAAGCAATGTAGTTTTCCCCGACGGCGAATTTTCCGGCGCAATAATTTCTACACAGAATCTTAAAGAAATATTTTACGAATCAGATGCTGCTTCAGACGGCACGGCTTTAGTCAGCTGCCAGTGCGGCGTTCCAATGGCCGCCTTTGTAGACTTTTGCACAAAGCACAATCTTTCTGGTGCAGAACAGTTTGCAGGGCTTCCAGGTTCAGTAGGCGGCGCCGTTTATATGAATGCACGCTGCTTCGACCGTTCAATCAGCGACATTCTTCATTCAACAAGACACATTGAATTCCGCGAAAAAAATTCTACTCAAATCCAAAAAGCTTTTTGCGACGAAGAATGGGATTACAAAAAATCCCCTTTTCAGGCTTCCGAAAATTCCCGCATAATTCTTGAAGCAACATTCCGCCTTTCAAAAGTTCCCGCAGAAAATTCCATTTCCGAAAAATGCAAATTTTACATTGCAGAACGCGTAGACAAAGGTCATTTTAAATTCCCGAGTGCCGGAAGCGTATTTAAAAACAATCACGCATTTGGAAAACCAAGCGGAAGAATAATTGACGAAGCCGGCTTAAAAGGACTTCAAATAGGCGGCGCACAAATTGCACCGTTCCACGGAAACTTTATAATTAATGTAAATAATGCTACTTCTGCAGACGTAAAACAGCTTGTAGAAAAAACACAGCAGACAGTTAAGGAAAAATTCGGCTTTGATTTAGAACCCGAAATTATATTCGTTTAATTTCAAAATTTTTTCTGCACCTATTTGCCGGAAATTTCATTCAGAATTCAGCTTCCTCATTATCAATTTGACAAATCAGCAATATGTTTTTATAATTAAAAGATAACATTATAGGAGTGAGACCTTGTTACAACTTCAGGTAATAAACTTCCGAAAGGGAAGTTACATAGTAGTAGAAGGAAAAGAAGATTCTGCTAATTTTTATATTATTCAACAAGGTACCGTCAGATCACAAAAAGCCTATGGCGGTATGGCTCCTGTAAATTATGGACCTGGAGACTTCGTTGGCGTTGTTCCATGTATGTCGGGACATGCTCAAATCGAAACAGCAGTTGCAGTTACAGATGTAGTTGCAATTTCCGTAAAAAAAGAACAATATCCTGAACTTATTTCTCAAAATACTCCGGTCGCTCTTAAAATAATCAAAACATTCTCTAACCGCATGCGTGTTATGAACGAAATGCTTTCAAAGGCAACCCTTAAATCAACAACACGCGACGATTATGAACAGCTTTTTTATGTAGGCCAGTTTTACGAAAAAGCAAGAATGAATAATGTTGCCGCTTTTGCCTACTATCAGTATTTAAAAACTCATCCTACTTCAGAAAACCTGGAAATTGCAAAACAGCGTTTTGTTGCTTTAAAACAAACTGCGCATCCGGTATTTTTGGAATCTACTCCGGATTTAACACGTGCATATCCAAAAAACACAATGATTTTCTCAGAAGCTCAAAGTGGTGCAGATATGTTCATCATTCAGCAGGGTGAAGTTACAATTTCTAAAATTGTAGACGGAAACGTCGTTACATTTGCTATTCTTGGAAAAGGCGATATGTTTGGAGAAATGGCATTACTAGAGAACAAACCTCGTTCTGCAAGTGCTATTGCTCACAGCGATTGTGTTCTTATGGTTGTAAACCGTTCAAACTTTAATCAAATGGTTTCTACACAGCCTCAGATGATTGCTAAACTTACTACTACCCTTGCCGACAGACTTTGGTCTATGTACCGAAATCTTGATAATGCAAATATTGTAGATCCTTTATTCAAAATGCTTGATATGCTTTTGCTCCAGCTCGAAAAACAGCGCAAACATATTGATTTCCATTCTGCACTTAAACAGCCTTATCAGACAGAATACACTCCGCTTGATCTTGCAAATATGTGCGGAATTCCTTCAGAAAATCAGTCGCTTGCTATAGGTAAGTTCATGCAGGAACCAAATTTCCAGATTCAGAAGGAAAAAATCTTTATTAAAGATATGCTCGAACTTGCAAAGCAGGTTGCATTCCTTAAAAAGCAGCAGGCAATTTCCAACAATATCAATAATTCAGAAAAAGCAACCGGCGTTCTTTAATACGGCTTTTTAAATCAATTTATCGTTTTTAAACTCTCTCTTATGTAAATATTATTTTTTCCGATAATATATTTATGAAAGGAAAAATTTCATTCACTTTTTCATTTCTTTTTTTAGCTTTTTCTCTTTTTGCCGAAGACTTACCTAACGGCTATAAAAACATTAAGCTTGGAATGTCTCTTCAGGAAACAAAGGATGAACTTGTAAAGAATTCAGAATTTGGTTACAGAGGCGAACGCGATGTTTCTCTTTTGCCAAGTGCAAATAAAGAGCTTATAGAAACAGATTCTTCTACTGGACTTGGTTCAAACTTTTTAGAGCGCTGCTGGTTTCAGTTTTTTGATGATGAACTTTACATTATTACAATAAACATGAATAAAGAGCGTATTGATTATTACAGTATTTTTACAACTCTCTGCAATAAATACGGGGAACCGGTAAAAATCAGTCCGGACGGCGCAACCTGGAAGAACGATAAAGTTACCATGTCGCTTGAAAAGCCTTTAACATTAAAATATATTGATAATTCAACTTACGATAAAACTCAGAATTACTCAAATGTAGAGCTTTCTGCAACAGAAATAACACAGCAAATGTTTTTGGACGAACTATGAAAAACAAATTACCTTTTTTACTGATTTTTTCATTTATATGTGCAGCAACTATAAGCTGTAAAAACAGCAGGCTTCCGACAACCGAGCTTTCTATTAATACATCAGATGGTAAGTCGGTAAAAGTTATTGCAGAAATTGCTAAAACAACAGAAGAAAGAAACTTTGGCTTTATGGAAAGAAAAAATATTCCGGACGGAACCGGAATGATTTTTATTTTTGAACAGGATCAGATTCTTTCTTTCTGGATGAAAAATACGCCTCATCCTCTTTCTATTGCTTATATAGATTCAAAAGGAAAAATCCGCGATATTTTTGATATGACACCATATTCGCTTTCTTCAATTAAAAGTACAGTTTCCGTACGATATGCACTGGAAGTTCCTCAAGGCTGGTACGAAAAAAACGGAATTAAAGAAGGCGATATTGTTAATCTAGAAAACCTGAAATAAATTAAAGTTCTGCTTCTAATTTTGCAAGTTCGCTTGCAGCAATTTTATCCTTTGAATCGTATTCAAGAACAGTAGCAAAATATTTTCTTGCATCTTCTTTATTTCCGCGTGCAAGCGCTAAATATCCAAGATTAGAAATTACTTTTGTACTTTCCGGTGCCAGCTGAAAAGCCTTCATAAGACATTTTTCTGCTTCATCAAGATTCTTTTCTTCAACATAACATAAAGCAAGCTCGTTATAAGCGTCTGAATTTGTATCTGCACCATATTTTAAGGCTTCCAAAAAAGCCTGTTTTGCATCTTCAAAACGACCGAGCTTTCTTAACCCCCAGCCAAGCATAAACCATGCATTCCAAACCTTAGGATTGTTCTGCAGGAACTTTCTTATATGCTCAAGACCTTTCTCTTCTTAGCCATTATTAATCTTTTCATCTGCGGCAGAAAATTCCCTGTCATCCATATTCTGATTTGTAATGTTAGAAACAATTTCCTGAGCACGTTCCTTTTTATAAATTCCATTTTCTCCCAATTCTTCGTCAGAAACGTCGCAGGTTAATGCAAGATATGTTTCAAATGCATCTTTTGCTTCGCGGAATTTCTTAAGCTTCATATAGTAAAAACCTGCATTAAAGAACGCATCTGCAAGTGGAGGTTCAGCATTCATTGCCTGTTCGTAATAAGCAAGCGCATCTGCATCGTAGGCATCTGCATCTTCAATCAATCCTGAATTACGATAAGATTCTGCACGCTGATCAAGAAACAATGCCATATTTAAAATAAGTGCAACATCGTCCGGATCAAAGCCAAGCAAAGCAAGAAAAATCTCTTCGGCAAGATCAAAATCTTCATTTTTCGTTTTTAAAATTGCGGCTTCGCATAATTCTTTTTTAATATCCGGTCTAACGTTCTTTACAATTGAACGGTAATAATCAAGATGTTCATTCTTTTTATCATAAGCAAAAACTGTAAGAATTCCGGCTAAAATCTGTTCTGTAGAAATATCATTCGGATTAAAGTTTTCAATTGTTTCTCCAACCTTAACCTGAACCGGAAGTTTTATTGAAGTATCAATTTTAAATGCAGAGTTTGAAGGCACAAAATTCGACGGAATATTAATATAATAGATTGTATCTAAAGGATTTGAACTATTCATTTTAAACTAACCTGTATTATTATAGAAAATTTACTGAGCCGTAGAATTTTCTGCGGCGTTATTTGAATCAGAAGGAATTTCTGCTGCATTATTTGCAGGAGTTCCTTCAGCGCCAGCTGCAGCATTTGTAGCTGCTTCTCCAGCAGGAGCAGAAGAAGCTTCCGGTGCAGGATTTGCGGCTGGAGCAGGATTCTGTACAACGGCTGCAGCAGTACCTGCATTTGCCTGCATAGTTCCCAAAGCTTTTTTAGCATTTGCTTCGGCTTCCTGCTTTGCAGCATCCTTATCTTTCTGAGCCATAATCTGAGCCTTTTTAGCTTCAAGTTCTGCTTTTTTAGCAGCTGCTTCTGCTTCGGCCTTTTCTTCTGCAGATTTATTTTCCATCTGCCTTTGAATTAACTGCTTCTGGAATGAGGTAATAAAATTATTTATATGGAATTTGTAAGCCATTGGAACAGAATCAGCTACAAACTCTACAGTAATCATACAAATATCTTTTCTACCCGGAAGAAAATCTGCTTCTTTTACAATTCCCTGAATAGAAAGCTTATCGTTTGTATCTGCAAAGAACATTCGCAAATCAACCGGCTTTTCTATTAAGAATTTTGGAATTCCTACGAGCATGATTGTTGCTCCGCCGAATGAAAGTGTTTTTAAAACGCACTTTCTTGGAACTCCGCCAATAAATATATAAGATTCTTCTTTTGGCAAAGAAAGAAGTCGAACTGTTTCTTTATTTAATATAATTTTTTCGTCTTTTTTAGTGTTGAAATTTTCGTTTACCTGAAGGAATTCACCAACGCGCGAAATTAAATCGTCAGACGGGCGCTGGGTATACTGCAGATTCATAATAACTAAATCTGTAGAAGCTTCGTAAGGCTTGCTTTCAATAACAATTGCATTTACAAAGAACTGAACAGGTTCATTATTCTGATCAAAAAAAGCAAAACGGATACTTACCGGAGCCTGCTTGTTTTTCTGAATCTGCTGATAAAATCCACTGGAAGTTCCAACAAAAACTTTTGTTTCGCGCAAAGATACTGAATTTATAATACAAGGCCATTGACCACCATTACATTTTAAATAAATTCCTCGTGGATCTGCCTTAAGAGCCTTTATATTAGCCTTTGTAAAAACGATTTCCTTATCTCTAAAATAATCGTAATATGTGGAAATCTGATGACTGGTTGCAACACTCATTATATATATTCTAATAAATAATTGTCAAAAAAACAACTAAAATCAAACGATGCCGTAAACAGCATTGCCCGATTAACACTTCTTTGGACTGGCAAAAAAGTGTATAAAATGAAAAAACCGCCATTATTACGAATTACTTCGCGTTAAATGGCGGTTTTTACAATTAAGAAACCGTAAAAACTTAAGCGTTAGCCTCTGCAGGAGCCTCAGTTGCTGGAGCTTCCTCTGCAGGTGCTTCTGCAGCTGGTGCAGGAGCTGCTGGAGCTTCATTTCTTGCTTTATTCTTCAAAGCAGCGTTACAAAATTTACAAATTTTTACAGTTTTACCATCAATTTCTTTTTCCCAAAGAACCTTGATATCCTTTTTTCCGCAGATAGCACAAGTTCCTCGTCCGTGTGCAGGCAAACTTCTAATACCTGAACCTCTATGGTTTTTTGACATATCAAACTCCTGTTCAGATTATTCTGCTGCAGAATCTTCTTTCTTTTCAGAAGATTTTTTAGCAGATGATTTTTTTGCTTTTGCATCAGCATCAGAAGCTTTTGCTTTTGCAGTTTTCTTTTCTTTTGCAGCATCAGATTTCTTTGCAGCTTTCTTTTCTTCTCCACTGCCGTCATCCAATTTGTAATCTACAAGTTCCAAGATAACAACATCAGCAGCATCACCCTGACGATATCCCAACTTAAGAACTCTAGTATAACCACCTTTGCGTTCCTTCATTCTTGGACCAATCTCTGTAAAGAGCTTGTTTAAAATCTTTTCATCCGAAATGAATTTAGCAACTTCACGACGATTATGTACAGTATCTTCCTTAGCTCTTGTAATCAACTTTTCAGCTGACTTTCTTACTTCAAGAGCCTTCGATTTTGTTGTAGTAATTCGCTCATATCTAAAAAGCGAAGTAACCATATTTCTTGACATAGCACGACGATGTGCTGTTGTACGAGAAAGCGGATTAAAACCATTTTTATGATTCATCTGTTTCTTCCTTCTGCTTAGTTATGTTGGCAGCATCCTTTAAGTGACTGTAGTCTGTCATGCCGAGAGAAAGGTTCCATTCCTGGAGCTTTTCTTTAATTTCCTGCAAACTTTTCTTTCCAAAGTTTCTGGTTTTGGCAATATCGTCTTCAGTCTTTTTTGTTAATTCGCCAATTGTACGAATATTTGCATTTTTCAAACAGTTAGATGAACGAACAGAAAGTTCAAGCTCCTCAACCGGAGTATTAAGAATCTTCATAATTCCTTCATCATTTTCATCACTGTCATCAGAACCAATAACATCCTTGTCATTAAAGTTGATGAAAACTGCAAAATGTTCTTTTGCAATTTTAGCAGCTTCGGCAAGTGCGTTATCTGGAGTAATGCTTCCGTCAGTCCAGATTTCAAGAACCAATTTATCGTAGTCATTACGCTGACCAACACGACATGGTTCAATAGAATACTTTACTTTAGGAACTGGAGTGAAAATGGCATCCATAGGAATTGTACCAACAACTTCTATGTAATGTTCATTTGTTTCTGCAGGAACATATCCGCGACCAAGATCTACCTGAATTTCAATATCCAAGTATGCACCTTCCATCATTGTAAAGATAACCTGATCTTTAGTCATAACTTCAAGCTGACCTTCTTTTGCAAAGTCATCACTCTTTACAACACCTGGTCCTTTAAATTCATACTGAATTGTATCCTGCTCAACATCATCAGGAAGTCGCAGCCTGATCATTTTAAGGCTGTTAATAATTTCCAATGTGTCTTCAGCAACACCTGGAATAGCCTCAAATTCGCTAGAAATAAGATGCGATGTTCCATTTTCATCGTATGATGTTATACGAATCGATGTAACAGCATACCCTTGAATAGAAGACAACAATACTCTACGAAGTGTGTTTCCTACTGTTGTTCCAAATCCAGTTTCGAATGGATAAGCAGTAAACTTACCATAATTTGGGTTTGTGCTGATATGTTCAAATGAAATGCCTTTAGGTCTTTTAAAGCCTTTGAGCAAATTTTTACGAGCCATCTGAACTCCTTATTTTTATTTAGAATAATACTCAACTACGAGCTGTTCCTTGATTGGATAATCAATATCGCTTCTTGCAACAACTCCTACAACCTTACCTGTAAAATTGTCTCTGTCAGACTCTAACCAAGCTGGAATAGATTTTTCAGGTCCACCAAGAATAATATTTTTAATTCCTGCCATAGATCTGCTCTTTTCCTTTACAGAAATAACATCTCCAACTTTAGTAAGATATGATGAAATATCTACTTTTGAGCCATTAACAGTGATGTGTCCATGACTAATAAGCTGTTTAGCTTCATCGCGAGTCTTAGCAAAACCAAGTCTGAATACAACATTGTCCAATCTTGACTCAAGAAGCTGAAGCATTACTTCACCTGTAACACCAGGTTTTGTAGTTGCCATGTCATAATAACGTCTAAACTGCTTTTCAAGTACGCCGTAAATAAATCTGAGCTTCTGCTTCTCATCAAGCTGAGTTGCATATTCAGACTTCTTTCTGCGAACTTCCTTCTGATTTCTTTTAGATACCTTGCCATAACCCATAACAAGAGGATTAATTCCCAAGGCTTTGCATCTCTTTAATAAAGGTTGTGTGCTTTTACCCATTTCTAATCTCCCTGTTACATTCTACGTGTCTTACGTGGACGGCATCCATTGTGTGGAATTGGAGTAACATCTGAAATTGATTTTACCTTAAGTCCCATGGCGCCCAAAGAACGGATTGCGCTTTCGCGGCCCATTCCTGGTCCTTTAATAAATACGTGTACTTCACGTAAACCATAACTCTGTGCTTTCTGAACAGCGGTTTCTGCTACAGACTGAGCTGCAAACGGAGTAGATTTCTTTGCTCCACGGAAACCAAGTCCACCTGAAGAAGCCCATGAAAGAGCATTTCCCTTCAAGTCAGTAATAGTTACGATAGTATTATTGAACGTAGCCTGAATGTAAACATTACCTTCGTATACGCTCTTCTTTTCCTTTCGCTTTTTAACGGTAGCCATTAATTATTCCTCCGCCTTATGCCTTTTTCTTATTAGCAACTGTCTTCTTCTTACCTTTGCGGGTACGAGAATTAGTACGTGTTCTCTGTCCACGAACAGGGAGACCCCTCTTGTGGCGGAGACCGCGATAGCAACCAATATCCATAAGACGTTTAAGGTTA
>JAEEGK010009385.1_pt1 | contig 22848 bp, 13 predicted proteins | sample 8958771 | NCBI WGS metagenome assembly JAEEGK01 (sample SAMN16246547, study PRJNA631951) | gut metagenome | biome: gut microbiome; feature: rumen; material: SC-attached | host: Bos | place: Iran: Karaj | collected 2018-10 | reverse complement strand
CAAAGCCACCCTCGCCCCACGACGAGAAAATCGGCTTATGAACTTCGGAATCTGCGGCAGTTCCCGCAGCCTTCGATGGTACGGAATCTTCAAGAGACGCCATCTCGACCACGTTCGAGCTTGCCGCACGTTCAAACATCTTTTCGATGAACAGCGGGCCTTCGAACCACCAATGTCCAAAAAGTTCCGCATCGTACGGACAAAGTATCGAAGCCTTGTTGCCATCCATGTTCGGAAGCAAGCTCGATACAGTCGCTTCGCGATTGGCGACAAAAAGTCGCGCGTGGTCTTCCACAAGGCGAAGTGCATTCCACGGGCGATACACCTTCTTGTCTTCGCTTCCCGTGATGCGGTAGTACTTGAGACCCGTTTCGATGTGCGTTCCCGCCGCAAGGAAGTAATCGCCCAAGTAATCGCTTTCGCGTTCGTGCGCAATGTCCTTGAAGAACTCGCGGTATTCGGGATGCCCCGGGTAGCCCGTCTTGCGGCTCCACACTTCCATGGAGCTACTCTGTTCGCGGCCAAAGCAATATAGCCCTGCAGGCGTCTTAATCGGAGCAAACACGCCATACTTCGGCGCAGGCTTTGCAAGCAGCACGCCGTGCGTTTCCAAGAAGAAATACTTGAAACCGTATTCGGCAAGGATTGCGTCCAAGCCTTCAAAATAACCGCATTCCGGCAGCCACAAGCCACGAGGCTTTCTGCCAAACGCTTCTTCAAAAGCGCGAACCGTAATTTTCAACTGCAACCGAATCGATTCGATATCGCTTTGGTACGCGGGCAAAAAAGGGTGCGTCCCAACACAGGTGAGCAAGTTGATTTTCCCAATCTGCTCCAATCGCTTGAGCGCAGGCACGATTTCACAACCGCAATCGCGCTCCCACGTATTGATGAGCGCAACCTGGCGGCGGTAATAAAAATTCACCACCTCCATCCGCTCAGCATCATTTTGCAAGCGAACTTTCTCGCGTTCCAAAAGTTCGAGCTGTTTATGCAAATGACGCGAGAATTTGTCCAAAAGCGAGCGATCCGTAAGCATCGCCAAAAGCGCCGAAGAAACGCTAAAGTTAAGCGTTCCCGGCACGCCCTTTTCTTCCAGACGGTTTAGCATCTGGATAATAGGCAAGTACGTCTCCGCCATAGCTTCAAAAAACCAGTTCTCTTCCAAGAACCGGTCATAAGAAGGTTCACGCACAAACGGGAGATGTGCGTGAAGCAAAAGATGTACTCTACCGGGTTTCGACATTACTCCGTGCGCTTCACAACGATCGGAACGATTGTCGTCGGGAAATCGCCATCCTTGTCGGTAGCAAAGACAGGGATAATCTTCGTCACATCCGGGAGGTCTTCTTCGAAGCTGAAGGTGCCATCCGGATTCAGCGGGAACGGTTCGCCACGCACCTGCAAGTGCGCATCCGGGCGCGTACCACCGTAGACGATCAAACGGGTCTTGACCCACAAGAAGAAATCCTTGCCGTAATTCACGGAATCCTTCGGCAGCTCAAGCTTGTTGCTCTTGAGAGCGGCACTGGAAAGTGCGCCCGAGAACATAGAACCCGAAGAACTCGAAAGCGATTCGAGCCAGTTCTTTGCAGACATCGAAGAGAGTCCCGAACTGCCAAAGCCACCGAGAGTCGCCCCACCGAGCGAAGCGCGAACGAAAACGTTGTCCGTATTCACTTCGGAACCTTCCAGCGTGAACGTCTGCATCGGGCCCGTTTCTACAAGCGATTCAAATTTGCTTCCAGAGACAACGCCAAGCGCTGCTGCACAGTTCTGCGTCACCTTATTTTCAATGTACCAACTGCGGGCATTTTCAGGAACGACAACGTCATGGAATTTGAGTTTCTTGTTGCGCTTGACCGTCAAGTCGTTTGCAATATCGAACAAGCGAAGCACAAGTTTGCCCTTGCCTTTCTTGGCGGCCTTGATGCGTTCTTCGGACACATCCCAGAAAGCTTGCATCCAGTTCGGATCTTTCTGCATGAGCACGAGGTATTCGGCATCGAAGGACTGAGGCAAAGCTTCCGGTGCAGCCTTGGCAGCCTTCTTTGCAGCCGGAGTTTCCACAACCTTGACATTGACCTTCTTGGCTTTCGTTACAGCCTTAATCACTTTCTTTGCGGCAGCAACAGACTTCTCCGTTTTTTCCTTTACGGTCTTAGCCGTAGCGCTTGCCGTAGCGGCAGACTTTTTCACGGATTTCTTAGCCGGTGCGGCCTTGGCAGAAACCTTTTCAATCGTTGTCGTACTCGGCTTCTTGGCCACTTTTGCAACAACCTTCTTTGTTGCCGGCTTTTTCTCTGCAACAACCTTCTTTGCAGCGATTTTCTTTTCGGCCTTTGCGGGCTTTTCCTTTGCCACCTTTTCCTTAGAGGTAACCGTAGGCTTTTCTTCCTTCGCCTTCACGGTCTTAGCCGCTTTGACCGTTGTCTTCGCAGCGGCAGCCTTTGTCGAAGCAGTCTTCTTTACTGCAGCAGGCTTCTTCGATTCTTCAATTTTTTTCTTAGTAGCCATTTTCGATCTCCTTCTAATTAAATCTTACTGACCACGGGTCTTTCCCCAGTTTCCGACACCGACCAATCCCAGGCGAATACCAAAAAATCCTTCGCTCCAGTTGCGGTCGCCGTCAGCCAGGCGAGCCCCTCCCTGAATAGCCAAATCCAACATCATGCCTTTTCTGCCAAGCGGCAAACCGGCACCAATGGATCCGCCAATTTCAGAAACATCTTCTACATACCAGTTCTTGAACCAAAAACCGGCTCTATAAGCAATGCGATCCCAGTAGGCATCGTAAAAGACATCGCTTCCATCACGCTGATAACCCAGAGAAATATTAAAGTCGTTCTGAGTCTTGGTGATTTCTGCCATACCCCAGCTCCCGGCGACGTTTTCGACATCGCGGTCCCACGCACGCCAAGCGACATCCACCATTACGTTATGGCGCTTGTTGAAACGGTAATTGACACCCGTCGCGAGCATAGCCGGCACCTTGATTTCACGAGTATAGCGAGTCGGCGCAAGCGTATCCAATGCGCTAAACCTAAAGTCATACAGCAATTCATTGGATAACGTATAAGGCGTCGTAATCGAGAAAAAGTAAGAAGCCATACGACCGCGGTATTGAGCCGCAAACGTGTAATATGCCGAATGATTCTTGATTTCCCAGTCGCCCTTCACATAATCCGAAACCATCGCGTTACTTGTCGCCCAAGCATCATCCTTGGAGATTTCGCTATTGTCAGGCCCAAGCGTAAGGCTGCGGGTAAAGCTGCCCATCACAAAGTGAGCCGAGGCACCAAGCGAGACCATACGAAGGAACGGAAGCCTAATAGCGTAAGTCGGAACAAGTTCATAGATACTGCTCTGGTACTCAATTTCAGCATTCCACTTTTCCTCTTCGTTATGGATATCTTCGCGGATCGAGGATGCATAATGTTGCCACAACGAAACGCCAATCGTACCAAAATCGCCCATCGGGAACGAGAGGTTCATCGACGGCATCGAAATAGTGCTCGTCGTGAAACTGGATGACGAACGACTCACCGTCGTGACATCCAACAAGAAGTTCAAGTTCAGAACGACCTTTGTGTCAAACGCCTGACGAGCCGGGTTCACTACAGAAACGCCTTCGATATCGCCCGTTTTCGCATTACCGGCAAAGCCTCGACCAGCCATGGCAGCAGAACCGCCAGCAATTTGCTCCTGACCAAGAGCATCAACTCCAATCATCGACGCAAAGGAAAATCCAGAAACACAAAGTAAAGCACTAATCAACTTTTTCATTATTCTTCCCCGCGCTTAGAGGCAAGCCACAGTTTGAGAGTTGCCGGCTTGTTTTTGATGGAGGTAAAATCGTAACGGGCATAGTCGTGTTCAGAGAAGAACACATCAAGAGTGTCTCCTTGATCCACTACAATCTTGCCACCATTGTCATATTCTATTGTATCTTTTTCGGTAACGACACGATAAGTGGCACTCGAATCTTTGTCCAAAACAACAGAAGAGCCAAGGCGCATCACCATTTTAAACGAGCGTTCATCGCCACCCCTGTTAATCAAGTCTCGCATTCCAGCAGTAACCTGCAATGCAAGAGAATCTCCATTATGGAACACCATGTTCGGATGCCCACTTTCATTGATGCGCGGTCTGTCTATCTTATAGTTTTCGGATCTAAACACAGCAACACCAACACTATCCACATACGAACCCGTTTCAAGCATTATCGGGAAATCAAATTCGCTAGATCCCTTGGAATCATCTCTGAAGAAAGTTATTTCAGCCATTACGACAGCCTGACGCACATCGTTACTGTCCCCCTTAGTATAGGGGAACTCATCCCCGTAAAAATCGGACAAAGCCTTCATGATCGGCTTGGACGGGAACTCCACCACGAGAGAATCGAAAACGCCACTATGCAATATAAGGCAATCAGAACATTTTTCGCGGTTCTTGGGAAGCGATGCAGAACGGTACGCATTATACGTCACGTAGTCGCCATTTCCACCACGATCTTCGATGTGGAAACGCGGGAAATAAACACCGGGACCGTAGAAGCGATAAATATTCGAAGCTTCAGGAGCAGACAAGCGCAGTTGCAAGCGGCGATAACCGGCATTCTTGCGGATGTCGCTGACGAGAGCGCTCGGCAAATCAAAGACCAGGGAATCATTGCGACCCACCGAAACAGAAATCGTCGTGTCGGCCTTTTTCTTGGTTTTCCAGGATTCAAGTTCATGCAACCAGACCGAGTCGTTGATGTCTTCCAGCTTATTCCATTCCTTCTGGCTCAGCTTTTCCGAAAGAATCCAGCTCACATTGAGCTTCAATTCTTCTTCAATCGGGAAAAAATCCAAAGGCAAAAATTTAGACTTGTAAAGCGATTCCACCATACGCAAAATAAGGCTCGACTTTACCGAATCCGTTTTTTTCATTCTCGCCGTAAATGCACTATCGATAGAGAAATCGAAAACGGCATCGATCGACATTCCGTTAGCGGCACCAAACATACCCCTAGTGATAGCATTAAGCGGCCGCGAATCCTGAAGCACTTCAGCCGAAATCGGTTTCAAGTTGCTGACCGTTACTGTTTGAACCTTGTAGCTGCTAGGCATCCCTTGATCAGAAAGCCAATGAGACAAACCCTCGTCATCCATATCGAACGAGCAGGAAGACACGAAAAGCGCCACAAACGGTAGAAGAAGCAATTTTTTCATTTTCACTCAGAACTCCGAGTATTTACTTGTAATAAATTTCGCCCATAATATAGCAAAAACGCAATTAGGAAATTTTAGTTACTAGTTACTAGTTGGTAGTTACTAGATGATTGTTCATAGAGGATTTTATATTCAGATATTCTAGTCACTCAAAACTTGGAACTCCAATCCAAAATGCTATATTTGCGTCGTAAAAATCAAAAGGATTATTATGTCTCAGTTTAACGCTCATTTCAGAAACATCAACGGCGACGATACCTACCCGCTGACCGACGTCATTTACCGCAGCAAGGTCGATGGAAGTCTCTTGGAAGTCGAACACGACCGCGCAGCGCTCGCAAGCAAGAGCCCGGAAGAATGGAAGAAACTCTTTGCCGAACGCCGTATGAGCTTCAAGCCCGAAGACATGAGCGGTATCTGGAGCAAACGTGAAATGGTGCTCCCGGACATGCCTGTCGAAGACATCGTCACCATGCGCGAAGGTTGGAGCCCGCTCTTTGACGCAGCCCCGCTCGCCAAGGACCTAGGCATCGGAAGCCTCAAGGTCAAGCTTTGCGGCAATTCCCACACGGGCAGCTTCAAAGACCTTGGCATGACGGTTCTCGTGAGCCAGGTGAACCACATCATCAAAAAGAAGATTCACCCGATTGACGCCGTCGCATGTGCCTCCACCGGTGACACCTCCGCAGCCCTCAGCGCCTACTGCGCCAAGGCCGGTATCCCGTCTATCGTATTCCTCCCGGCCGGCAAGACAAGCACCGCACAGCTCATCCAACCGATTTCTAACGGCAGCATCGTGCTCGCCCTCGACACCGACTTTGACGGCTGCATGAAGATTGTTCAGGAAGTCACAAAGGACAATCGCATTTATCTCGCAAACTCCATGAACAGCCTCCGCGTGGAAGGCCAGAAGACGATTTCTCCGGAAATCTGCCAGGAACTCGGCTGGACGGTCCCGGACACCGTGATTATCCCAGGCGGCAACCTCGGTAACGTGAGCGCTCTCGCCAAGGGTTTCGAAGACTGCAAGGCTATGGGCCTCATCGACCGCATCCCGCGCATCATCGTCGCCCAGGCCGAAAATGCCAACCCGTTCTATCGCGCCTACACCCGCGGCTTCGACAAACTCGAACCGGTTCAGGCCAAGAAGACTCTCGCCAGTGCCATCCAGATTGGCAACCCGGTCAGCTATCCGAAGGCCGTACGCGCCATCCAGAAGACAAACGGCATGGTCGTAAGCGTCACTGAAGAAGAACTCGCCAATGCAGCCCACCGCGGCGACCGCATCGGTCTTTACTGCTGCCCGCACACGGGTGTCGCTCTCGGCGCTCTCGAAAAGCTCTGTGCCGAAGGCAAGATTGCGAAGGACGAAAACGTGGTCGTCATCAGCACGGCTCACGGCCTCAAATTCACGGAATTCAAGGTCGGCTATCACGAACAAAAGCTCGCCGACATTGCAAGCAAGTTCGCAAATCCGGTGTTCAAGGCTCCCGCTGAACTCGGCGCCGTCATGGACATCCTCACGAAAGAGATGGCCGCCCGCCGTCGCTAATACAAATCTGCAAAAGATTCAAAAAGACGATGTATTTACATCGTCTTTTTTATTTCATAAAATTCACAACAGCTTTAATCCATAAATAGCGAGAAAGATATCAAACCAATAATTTAAAGGTCTTACGTTGTGAGAATAGAGCGTCGGCCAAGGCTATTCCTTCGCAGTAGCGTGCAAAACGAGAGTCGCGGGCGACTGCTTGCAGGCGCACATGACCGAGTAAAGCCGCTGACGCCGCTGGCGTCCACTCCGAGCTGGGGCCCCTCCCGCATAATTTTTTAAAAATCTTTTTTATAAAAAAAGAGAAAGGGCTCAAAAGAGCCCTTTCCTAAGAAGGAGAAAATATTGAGCGGTTTCCAGAACCTTGAACCTATCAGGAGGGGAGCAATGATAAAGTCGTTTCAGGATTTACCTTTCCAACCAATCTCAACAATCCAAATATACCAATTAGTATTCGGTTTGGTTCTTTCGTTTTTCTTATTTCTTCGCTCAATAAAATTTACCTTTTTTTCTCTTACAAACGCAAAAAAGCGTATCATAAGATTTAGAACAAAGTAATTTTATTCTTCTCTGAAAATAATCTTGCACTTCGGAACAAAGCGGAATCCTCCGCGACGATGGCGTTCGATTTCGAAGTACTTCTTTACACCTTCGCTCGGATGATCCGGATCATCGGAACCATTGATGTGCGCAATAACGCGGTTCAACCGGCTCTCGAAGTTCGGGCGGAGCGGATCCATGCAGATTGCCGGATCGCGCTTGAATTCGCGGTTTTCGTATTCTTCACGACCCGTCACAGTATATTCACGGAGCAAGTTGCGAAGGATGCGAGCAGGCACGTTACGCATAAGATGCTTGCTGTTCACGGAAATCGAGTCATCGCTCTTGTAATAGACAATCGTGACAGAATCGTTCATGGCGTCGAGGAGCTGTTCATGAGCTTTCTGGAGCGGAGCCCAAGCTGCAAATTCCTGTTTCACGACAGAACTCATCAACTTGAGGAACGGTTCGGAAGCATTCACGTTAGCCTTGAAATTGAAGCCAAGGATATAAACCGGAGCACCATAGAAGCAGTCCTTTTCGACGAGCAAGGCACCGGTCTTCGGGTCGTGAATGTCAACCAAAGCACGGACGCAACCAATACTCTTTTCTACGTCGTTCTTCCATTCGAGGTTGTGTTCCTTGACGCAATCGGCAAACGTAGCATGGCGACCTACAAGTTCACCCTTAACGTAAACGCCACCGTCTTCCTTCATTTCGGCGGGGACTCTGTTTTCAAGAGCTTCGATAAACGACGTCTGCGAGGCGAGATAGCTAATGTGTTCGTATGCAGGCGTGTTCAAGAGGAGCGGTCCGATATTGATCATGCTGCGGATCCAGCGCATCGGATTTGCAGCAAGCACACCCGGAGTCTCGAACTGGAAAGTGAAGTCCACCCTGCGGTTTCCGTCAACAATCTCATTGCGGAGAATGCTAGCCTTCGTCAAGAACGGATAACGTTTCGGAATGATTTCCAAGCAAAGTTCACGAGCGTCTTCAGCCGAGTAGAACGAAGAGACGAACGGCAAGTAGGAGCGGAGCACGCTACGTGCAGGAACGGCTTCAAAAGCAGCACAACGCTTAACAATGCGTTCAATGAATTCATCTGGATTTTCACCGCGTTCATACAACCACGCGACGATGTTGTCCATTATGAATCGGTAAGCGCTTTCATCTACGTATGAATCTTCAAAGTACAAATCATTTAGAAGTTTCACGTTGAATCGCGAATCTCGTTTGACCAAGGTCAAAATGTCTTTGACCGGGTATGACATTAGTAATTCAATGTGTGCTAGCTGAAGGAATAGATTTGAAACCATTTCACTCACCTCACTTGTTCATTAAAATTCATTAGCTATATTTATAATATAGCAATCCTATACCAATTATCCGTATCGTTAGCTACATATAAAGCGAAAAATGGCAGAAATTCACCTTTTATCCGACGAAATCATCAATAAAATTGCTGCTGGCGAAGTTATCGAACGTCCAGCATCGGCTGTCAAGGAACTTATAGAAAACGCTATCGATGCCGGAGCCACCCGAATTCAAGTCCAAATTGAACAAGGTGGAAAGAAAAAAATCCAGGTTACAGACAACGGCAAGGGCATGGGCGCCGAAGATTTGTCCATGTGCTACCTCCGCCATACTACATCTAAACTAACAACCGCAGACGACCTGTTCCACCTCCAAACAAACGGTTTCCGCGGAGAAGCCGTCGCCTCCATTGCCGCCGTTTCCAAGCTTACCATCACAAGCGCCACGCAAGATGGCGAAAGCAGCCGCATAATCATCAAAGGCGGCGAAATTGTCGAAAAAGAAGATATCCAGGCAAGCCGGGGTACCACGTTCCTTGTAGAAGACCTCTTTTACAATACGCCCGTACGCCGCACCTTCCTCGGCAGCGAAACCTCCGAATGCTCCCGCATTTTAGACATCGTCCTCAAGACTGCCATTTCGCATCCGGAAATACGCTTCGACTATAAAGTCGGCGACAGGACGGTCTTCACCGGTGTGCCCGGAGAACTCCGTAGCCGCATCGCTGAAGCCATCGGTTCCAAAGTCGCCAAAGGTTTACTGCCCGTCGATTACACCGAAGCCGGCGTCCACGTGACAGGCTACATCTCCCCCACCACAGAGACGAACGGCAAGCGCAACCACCAGTTTCTCTTCATGAGAAACCGCCCCATCGAAAACAAGATGGTGAGCAAGGCCGTGTCGCAAGCTTACGAGCCGTATGGATCGCAGTGCAAACCCGTCACGGTGCTGTTTCTGGACATGCCAGACATGGAATTCGACATCAACGTCCACCCGGCCAAGCGCGAAGTCCGATTCGCAAACGGGAACCTCGTGTTTCTCGTCGTGACGCACGCCATCCGCGATACGTTCACTAAGGACTTGGAAGCCAACTCCCCGTTCATCGACTTGAGCGATGAACTCATGGGAAGCCCGGCGCAGTCTTCACCAGCACAAAACGACCTGCCGTGGGAAGCCCCGACCAAGCCATACGCGCCGCAAAGTTTTGCATCGCAACCCAACCCGTCGCAGCAACCCGCACAGTCCGTTCCGCCGCATGCCCCGACATTTGCGAAACCGGCAAACACAAATACGCTTTCGGACAAAAAGTCCAAATACGATGTCAGCGACGATGTTCAGGACCTGTTTTCGCTCCCAGAATACGGCAAGATTATTTCGCTGGAGCCCGATCTCACCAAGCCGGAACCGCAACCAGAAGCACCGTGGGTTCCGCCGACGTTTTTCCAGATTGCAAATACGTACATCGCAGGCGAAGACGCCAACGGCCTTTTGATTATCGACCAGCACGCCGCCCACACGCGAGTGCTCTTTGAACAGGCAATGGAATCGCTCCAGAACAACATCGCCCAAGACAGTCAGGAACTTTTGTTCCCGGAACTCATCGACCTTTCCAAGCAAGAAAAAGAAATCTTTAGAAACGTCGACGAGCAACTGCGAAAGCTCGGATTCTTTGTCGAACCGTTTGGCGGCGACACGTTCCAAATCCGTTCCATCCCGAGTTCACTTCCGCTTTCACGCGCTGCAAAAGCCGTTCACGACTTTTTGAACGACGTCGATGAAAACGACACAAAGAACGACATGGTCAAGTTCCAGGAAGCGATTGCAAAATCCTGGGCAAAGACGAACGCTTACCAGGCAGGCGACAAGCTCAAGCCCGAAGAAATCACGGCGCTCGTCGGCCAGCTGATGATTACGCAAGACCCGCTCAAGTCCCCCTTCGGGAACCCGACGCTCATGCGCTTAACGCTCGACGAACTGAGCAAGAAATTCAGACATTAATTCACTCGAAGACTGACCCACGTTCAAGGCCTTGCGGAGACGCGAGGCAATTTCGTCCGTTGTCCCCAAATCCTGCTGGAACAACGCATCGACAATAGATTCAGCCATTCGATCATTCAGTTTATGGCGAATGATAAATTCCGGAGTCACACCGCAACCAAAGATGGCATTCGGAATCGACAGGAACTCGGACTTGACCATAAACTTTCCCATCACGTACGTGCAAAAGTCCGGCACAAGGCAAGCCGCAAACGGCATCCCGACACAAGCCATCTCAAGCGTACTTGTGCCAAACGACGTGAGCGCCGCGGAATATGCAGAATAGAAATTCAAACGGTCACTTATGCTCTTTGGCGCAACGACCACTTTCAACCAAGTCGGCAGGCGCCCGTCATAAAGCTTTTCGAGCGCCACCAAAAGCGGAACTTCCAAATGTTCACGCGAGGCGACGACGATTACATCCGGTAGAGGGCCAACATTGCGTTCCGCCCACACCTTGCGGTACTTTTCGGCAACAGCGACAAAAGCCGGCAAGTTGCGAAGAGCGCTCGCACGGCGGCTCCCCGGCAAAAGCAACATATCGGACTTGGAATCCGCATAGCTATGTGCCCAATTTGTAATCGGGTGCTTGATACGGATTGTCTTGCAGTTCATTTGTTCGTAGGCTTTCGCTTCGATATCGAAGAATACCGCCAAGCGAATATTGTCCGCCTGCTTGAACACGTTCGCCCGCTTGGATTTCCACGCCCATACTTGCGGCGGCGCCACATAGAGCATGGGCTTTTCCCACTTTTTCGCAAGGCGTGAAAGCCTCATGTTGAACCCAGGATAATCAATCGCAACGATGCCAAGGCATTTTTTTGATTCTGCCGCATCGCTCAAAACTTCAAAAACATTCTTTAACGAAAAATACTTCGGAACCACATCGCCAACACCCGAAACCGGGAGTTCGTTATAATCCCACAAGGGCTGGAGCCCTTTCTCCTGCATCAAGGGGCCGCCAACACCAATGACCTTAAAGCCACGCTGTACAGCAGTCGCAACCATTTCGGCGCCAATCATGTCGCCAGAATCCTCTCCCGCGCAGAAGAGGATATAAGGAGAATTTTCTTCGTTAACGTTTTGCACGATTCGACACCCAAACCTTCAGCGCACCCAGATCTGTTCTGAGCCACTGCAACAATTCCTGTGTATATACAACTTTATATTTTTTCAAAACCACAACATGCTCATATCCAGATTCTGTCTCCAAATGGAACACCAATTCGCAACCGCGAGTGTATTCATCGGCTAAATTCGCCTTCATTTCGACTTCAAGCTTGCCCAAGAATTCGTCCGTGAGCATTCCCGTGTATAGGGAGGCATGGATATAGCTCACCATGTCGCAGCGCACACGATCCAACTGCAAAACTTCTTCGACGATAATCTGGTAGCCGTCGCGGTCGCGTTGCTGTTCCAGCACGCCCTTCACAAGCACGCGGTCGTCAATGGAAACCGTATCGCGCAAGCGTTCCCAAACGTCTTTCTTGAAGAACATTTCGACTTCGCCATGGAAGTCCTGCACGGCGCCAGAGCCAATCGTATCGCCGCGTTTCGTCTCGATGGAACGCATGCGGATGACCACGCCACCCACGATAATTTGATCGCCCACATGGCGCGTGATTTCGTCTTCCGAAAGCGAACAAGACGTAAAGCCCGAAAGTTCCGGGCGGAACTCGTCCAGCGGGTGCCCCGAAAGGAACAAGCCAAGCACGCTGCGTTCCTTGTTGAGCATTTCCATCGCCGTCCATTCTTCGGCTTCTTCCAGGACCTCGGCGGTATTCGGCATGGCCGCAGCACCACCCAAGTCAAATAGCGAGACCTGTCCCTTCGCCTTATCTTCTTGGCAGCGCAAAGCCACTTCCAAAGCGCGATCGACCGTCGCCACCTGCACAGCACGGCTTCCCGGCAAATCGTCCAAGGCGCCCGCCATAATCAAGCATTCCAGAACCTTCTTGTTCAAAGGCGGACGCTTTTCCGACAGCGATGACTGATACTCCGTCACGCGTTTGCAGAAATCGAATATATCCTTGTAAATGCCACGGCGTTCGCGTTCCGCGACCACGTCTTCGACAACCGCGATACCCACATTACGTATGCCCGCAAGTCCGTAGAGGATCTGCCCCTTCGTATTTGCCGAGAACACGCCCAAAGACGTGTTGATGTTCGGCGACAAAACTTCGATACCGAGGCGTTTGCACTCCAGAATAATGGTCACCGTATCTTCGGTCTTGCCCATCTTGGATGTCATGGAGGCGGCCATGTATTCCGGACCGTAATGCGTCTTGAGGTACGCCGTCTGATAAGCCACGTAAGCATAAGCCGCAGCATGACTCTTGTTAAATGCGTATCCGCAGAACGGGAGCACGGCGTCCCAGACCTTCTGGATCATCGCCTTGTCGTAGCCCTTGTCCAAGCACTTCTGGAAGAACTCCGGTTCGAGCTTCGCCATCTTTTCCGGCATCTTCTTCGCCATGATACGGCGGATGTTGTCAGCGCCACCCAGCGAATATCCACCCAGAATCTGGGCGAGTTTCATCACCTGTTCCTGATAAACGATAACGCCGTACGTTTCGCCAAGCACCTGTTCCAAGTCCGGATGGTAACAGTCAATTTCTTCCTTGCCGTTCTTACGGGCAATAAAATGCGGAATCTGGTCAATCGGCCCCGGACGGTACAGGGCGTTCATAGCGATAAGATCAAAGATTCGAGTCGGCTTCAGCTCGCGCAGGTACTTCTGCATACCCGGAGATTCGAACTGGAACACCGTCGTCGTAAGGCCCTTGCCCAAAAGTTCGAACGTCGCCTTGTCATCAATCGGAATCTTGTTCATCACAAGCTTGATGTTGCGGTTCTGTTCGACCATCTTCACCGTGTCCTGGATGATGGACAAGTTGATAAGCCCCAAGAAGTCCATCTTCAAAAGTCCGATGTCTTCGGCGTAATGCTTATCGTACATCACCACCGGCGTATCTTCCGGGGCGGCACGGTACAATGGCGCAAGGTTATAAATCGGGGTCGGCGTAATCACCACGCCGCAAGCATGCACGCCCGTCTGGCGCGGCAAATCTTCAAGCTTTTTCGCGACTTCCCACAAGTTCTGGTAACTGGCGCGGCTATTGATCATCGCCTGCAGAGGTTCCGGGCTGTAACCGTCTTCGAGATTGTTGCCCTTCTTGTCCTTGCCCGTCCAGGCCTGCTTTAGGCTAAAGTTCAAAGTACGCTGCGGGAAGAGCTTTGTTATGGCCTTCGCTTCGGCAGGCGGGAGCCCCAAGACTCGGGCCACGTCGGTAATTACCGCTTTAGACTTGAGCATGCCGTAAGTAATAATCTGGCCCACGCACTCCTTGCCGTACTTGTCCGTCACGTACTGGATCACGCGACCGCGGTCCCTATCCGCAAAGTCCGTATCGATATCCGGCATGGACACACGTTCCGGGTTCAGGAAACGTTCAAAAAGGAGGTCGAAAGTAAGCGGGTCAATGTCGGTAATACCGATAATGTAAGTGACAAGCGAACCAGCAGCAGAACCACGCCCCGGCCCCACAGGAATCCCGTGTTCACGTGACCAGTTGATAAAGTCCCACACAATCAACAAGTAGCCCGCCACGTTCATGTTGCGGATACAGTTGAGTTCCTTGTACATGCGCTTGCCCACATTCGTTTCGTGAGCCGGGAACTTGAAATCTTCGTCGGGGAATCGCCACTTTAAGCGTTCATTGCAAAGGTGCGTGATGTAGATGTCGGCATCGCCACCCGGTTTGCACCAGCGATGCACATTTTTTTTCAAAGCTTTCTGGTCGTCTTCATCAAAGAATTCCGGTTGCGACAAGCGATCGATTTCTGCATTATCCGCTTCGGTCAACGCATCTTCGGCAATACCTTTTTCGGCACAGTAAGCGGCCTTGACCTTCTTTTTGCGGTCCTTGATAACGCCCTTGAGTTCGCGTTCGCGGACGACCGGATACTCCGCATCGTATTCCGCCTTCATGATAGCCTTGATATTCTGGTATTCCTCAGAAGCGAGGAATTCATCAGGAATCTTGAAACGCGGCCAGAACTCGTCACCGATACCGGTCTTCACCGTAAAGTTACAGCGCTCCGCAATCTTCACCGTATTTTCGATGGCACCCGGGATATGCCCGAACAGCTCCACCATTTCCTGTTCCGTACGGTAATAGAACTTGTCTGTCGGGAAGCGCTTGTCTTCAAAACCGTTCAGCGTCACCTTTAAGGAAATGCAACGCAGAATCTTATGCGCGGTAGCGTCTTCTGGCTTGATGTAATGGACATCCCCCACCGCCACGATTTCGCGACCATACTTCTTCGCGAGTTCCACGTTAAATTCATTGACGCGCTTTTGTTGCGGAATCCCGTTATCGCAAACCGAAATGTACAAGTGGTCGTGGTCAAAAATCTGGTTCAAACGGTCCATGTACTCTAGCGCCAGGGAATCCCTACCCGCGGCAACATTCTGTCCGTAACGGCTAAAGTAATCGCCCGCAATCGCAATAAGCCCTTCCTTGAACTGTTCAATCGTATCAAGCGGAACGGACGGGATTTCGGCCCAGCGGTCACCATCTTCATAACGGTAACTCACTATGCGAAGCAGATTATAATAGCCTTTTTCGTTCTCGACAAGGAGCGTCAACCGTTCAAACGTCGTCGGATCCTTTTGGCTTGCACTCGGCGTATCTACATAAATATGGCAGCCGTAAATAGTCTTGACCGGCGGGAGCCCCTGTTCCTTGCGCTTCTTGTTCAAATCCTTTCCACGCGTCTGGATTTCAAGGATTCCAAACATGGCTCCATGGTCCGTCAATGCGACCGCAGGTGCGTTTTCTGCCGCGGCAGCCGCCAAAATATCATCAAGCCTGGCCGAAGCCTGCAAAATCGAAAATTCAGAATGAGTCTGTAAATGAACGAACGCCATGATTTCCGCTCTATACTATTCTTTTACAAGGAAACCAGCAGTGGACTTTTCGCGAACAAAAGTCTTCTTCGCCACGTTCTGCACATCAGAGACGTTCACTTTATCCAAGTTATCCGCCCAGTTCAAGAAGATGCGGTAATCACCATAAATTTCGTACCAGCCAAGCATCGTCGCCACATTTTCCATATCCGTAAGACTGCGAATGAGCCCTGCATAGGCGCGATTCTTGACCTTCTGGAATTCACGATCGCTCACCTGTTCCTTTTTCAATTTTTCCAGTTCTTCCCACACAATCTTTTCGACTTTATCGCGGTTGGCGTTCGGGCGCAGACTCACGCGAACAGCAAACTCGGAGATATACTTGTTCGGGCTATTGCTAGCACTGACGCCGACAGCAAGTTTTTCTTCTTCGACAAGGCGCTTGTAAAGCCTGCCAGAACGGCCATTCAGAACACCTTCGGCAATATCCAGCGCATAAAGCGTACTATCGCCCACCGCCGGAGTCTTGAACACAAGCGTATAGAGGTTCGGGGCATCCTTGCGTTTAACCGTCAAGCGTTTTTCGCCAGCCTGTTCAGGGTCCCGCACCGTAAGCGGCGGGAACGCATCACCAGCCGGAATCGGCGCAAAATATTTCTTGACGAGTTTCATCGTTTCAAGCGTATCCAAGTCCCCCGCCATGACGAGAATAGCATTACGCGGCTTATAATACCTGCGATAATGTTCTTCGGCCTGTTCGCGAGTCAAGTTCTCGATGTCGCTTGGCCAGCCGATAGTCGGCACGCGGTACGGGAACGCTTCGTAAATCATGGAGTTGAGCGTCTCGTAAAAACGTCCTGTCGGGCGGTCGTCATAGCGCATGCGGCGTTCTTCGCGGACAACGGAGCGTTCCGAGTAAAATTCGCGGAGCACGGCGTTCTGCATACGGTCCGATTCAAGCCACATGAACAGTTCAATTTTGTTCTTGGGAAGCGTGACCGTGTAGGCCGTTAAAAGATCACTGGTAAAAGCGTTGAGCCCGGTACCGCCAGCAGCCTGATATGCGCTCCAAAGTTCATCCTTGACAAAAATCTTGCGGTGTTCGTTCAAAACGGAATCGTGTTCCGCGGCAAGCTTCTTGACCGCAGCCGTATCGTCAGCAAGCCTTGCCGAACGGATCAACGCCTGCAGGGAATCCTGAGTTGCAATGAACCTCGCATCGGCAATGCTATCCGAAATGCCGACCTTCTTCGTGCCCTTGAACAATTCGTGTTCCAGAATGTGAGCAAGCCCCGACTTGCCAGGAACTTCGTGCACGGAGCCGGTCACATAGAACAGACGGAAACTCACCGTAGGCGCCTGATTGTTCGGATACAAAAGCACCGTCAACCCATTATCCAGCACTTCCTTATGCACAGGCAAATTCACAGCGGCCACAGATATTCCCGCAAACAAGGCAGGAATCAAAACACAACTCAAAGCAATTCTAGCAATAAGATTTTTCATATTTAGCAATTTAGATATTTTCAAAAAAAAGTTGTATTACGCAACAAAAAAAGGGGCTTTCGCCCCCTGTTTTAGTCTAATCGCAATTTGAACGATTTGAGCAACCGTCCACCCGATTCCAGCGTTCCGACCACGAACGATTTTCCGCCCAGGTTCTTCAGCTGGATTTCGCAGAAATTGCCGTCGAACGTCTTTTCCAGAAGGAGCGTTCCGTTGACATCGAACAAATGAATATTCTTTTGTCCACTGATATTCGCATTCACGGTCAGCATGCCATTGTTTACAGCGAAACGCACCGACGAAGCGACATAAGTCTTTATCGATACAAAATCCGACGAAGACGAACTTCCCTTTATAATATCGGCAGAAGAAGAACTGGGAACAACCGACGAACTGGAGGGAGCTACAGAAGACGAAGGAGGTGCAACAGAGCTGCTAGACAACATCGAACTGCTAGACGGCGGCTGAACCGACGAAGAACTTACAACAATCGAAGAACTGGACGAAGATTTCGGCACGCTAGACGAAGAAACGGCCTTGCTCGAAGAAGACGCCACGCTAGAAGACGACTTTCCGGCATCCGGCGAAACACGCTTGCCGCGAGTCTTGAACGTGACCGTGCTATCGACAATCTTGATGTCGTAAATTTCAAGGCCGAGACTGTCGCCGGACCAAGTCACAAAGCCATTAAAGCTATTGACCCCTCTATTCGTCGGGAACGCATCGTTCTTCATTGTACTAGAGCTCGCATCCCCATCCGCTTCAATCAAATCGACACGCATCGGGTCAGACACGTTGACGGCATTGTTCATCCACGCATACCTATCGTAATTGATATGCCAAACCAGCAAACCCTTGCCCGGAAGCCCAATGTCAAAGTTTTTCTGCAAGCGGAAATCAACAAAGTAGTATTCATTATCGTTCTTGCTCGTCAACACGAGTCCGTCATTTTCCAGAACGGAATTAAGGACAAACGTCGTATCCGAAATTTCGAGACGGCGTGGTTCCAGCCAGCCCAGGCTATAGCGTTCAAAAGCGTTCAAATTTGCGGGCGAGCACGATGTCGTAAAGGACCTGTTTTGCGGGCAGTTGTACGAACCGGCATCCATCAAATCCCACGGACCTGGCGTATAGCGGGTCTTTTGGCGGGTATCATTCACGTTCACGTCGTAATGGTCCTGGAGCCCGAGCACATGGCTAAACTCATGGCAGAAGGTGCCGATGCCGTTCAAAGCAGTCGTGTTCCTGTTGATCATGTACGACTGGCCATCAATTTCAGGAGAACAGGCGTAGCGATTCATGTACATATTTCGAGTAAGGCGCTTTCTCACATTGTATGAATGCGGCCAAATAGCAGCCTCGACATCAGTATCCGCAGAACCGACGCCAGCGTAAATCATATAGACAAAGTCAACAGTACCGTCCCCATCGCTGTCGTAGGGCGAAAAGTCCATATTTCGTGCCACAAGCGAATCCATCGCCTCGCTAATAGCATTCACGGCACCGGCCGCTATGTTAGTCTGACTCACCAGAGAACCATATTCATTACGAGTCTTTTTTAACGTTATCGGTCCGGCGACATCAAAAGTCGGCCTATACTTGCCCATCGAGTTTTCTATAAAGAAATCCCTGACGCTTCCGCTCATATAATAATTGGAATACCCTTCCTTATTCAGATAATCCGTATATTCTTCATTGGCGTTGTCACGTTTGAACTTCACATCGCTAAACTGGACAAGAATAACAAGACCACGGACATCGCCTTCTTTTTTGACAGAATTTAAAGCAGGACGCGTCGGCCAGTCGGTATTGGTTATTTGGGTCGTGGTTCCGCCACCCCAATCCCCCCAGCCGCCCCACTCATTCGCCTTCATCGGGGCATCCGCAGACGACTGGAGCATCATCAGGTCAGATTGCTCTTTTTCGCGTTTTTCACGATGTTTTTTGTGGAATTTTTCAAGAATTTGGCGGGAATCCCGATTTCTGAGGAATTTTTTCTCTTTTTGTCCACGTTTGGACTTGGCATGCACCCGAATTCCGGTCTTTTTACCATGTTCGTCGGCATAGTTCCAGTATCCGCTAGAATCACGTACAATAAGCACGCTGTCTTCGCCAGTCAGCGTGTAATTGAAGTGTTCGTTTCCGACCTTCCGTATCTGCACTACAGAGCCATCGGGCTGCGTAGAATTAATAAGGAACGGGGATGCCTGAATCGCCCATATCGATGAGGCACCGACAAAAGAACTTACTAGAAAAGATTTCCACCAACTCATGGTTATAAACATATATTAGTTTACGGAATATCCCTCAATTATTTTCTTTTTTTTTCATGTTTTCTGTTGACAGGACGCCAATAAAAGTCAACAACCGGCACAAATGTTAACGAAAATTTTACACTTTGGATAGTGCAAGCAGCGCCGCACCGACTAAAATGACCGAAGTCGCAACCCCGAGCTTGATTCGCTCCGGTCTTGTCGGATATTCGTGGAACACGGCAACACCCCAGAGCAGGTTCACCAAGAGGTTCAATTGCGTCAGCGGATAACCAACGGCATACCCCAGGGCGCCCTTTGTATCAATCGCCCAAAAACAGCCATGCTGCCCGGCAATCCACAAAAAGCCCATCAAGACCGAAACAATGGAAGGCGCCAGCTTGTATTCAAAAAGCGAGCGGCGCTTGATGCACATAATAGCAATCAGGAGTTCCGCAGCGATAAAAATGCCTATGGTAAAGGAACTCATGAATTCCAACAAGGGAATATCGGTGAACTTATAGGGAATCAGGAACAGTCCGAACACGGCACCGGCCAACAGCGAGCGCCAGTTTCTCCAAAGGCTCCCCTGAGCCGGGGCAAGCATTTTCAGTCCCCAGAGCAAAAGGGCAATCGCCGGGATCGAAAAATAAAGCAAAGTGGATTCGGAGAATATCAGCACGCCGCTCAAGAACGAGGCGAGAATACTCATGCCCATCGCACGGACCCCGGCACCCGTCAAGTCTTCGACCTGTACCGCCCAGAAACAGAACGCGCCACCCAGCACCCAGAGGAACCCAGAAAGGATACCCACCGGCAGAACGCACAAAGTCCCCGTCAAAAGCGAAATGACGAGTTCCCCGACGCCAATGCCAAGACCGACACAAGAAAGATACGCCCACGACGAGAACTTGGGCCAGGCCTTGAGCGGTACCATGTAAGTGCCAAACGCCAAAACGGCAAGGACGACGCCGATATAACTATTTCCCAATGCAGAACCCCGCAAAAATCTTTTGTAAAACGTCTTCAGACGAAATTTCGCCCGTTATACTTTGGAGCGAACGGCGCACCAGCTGCATTTCGAACGCCAGAAGTTCCACCGCCGGATTCGTGCGGATAAGGCTAAGCGCACGGTCGATGCCCGCGAGAGCTTCTTCGAGGCAGGTTTTTTCGCGTTCGCTCGTAATCCAGAGGTCTTCAGAATTTTCCGTTTTCTTGAAAAGGGCGGCGTTCATCGCGCGCTTGAGTTCAGAAAGGCCTTCGCCCGTCTTGGATGAGACGCGGATAGAATTGTCACTGGATCCTTCGTTACACTCAGGATGACACTGCGCAAGATCGCTCTTGGAGTAAACCACGACATCTGGAGATTCATCCATTCCTGACTCCTGATACCTGACGCCTGATACCTGATCCACCACAAGAATTTTCATGTCAGCTTCGGCGAGGATTTCCTTGCTCTTTTCCATGCTGAGCGCATCGAGAGCGTCCGTCGCCTTGTCCGCAATTCCAGCAGTATCGACGAGGCGAATTTCACCCCCATCCAAAAACAAGCGGACTTCGACAAAGTCGCGGGTCGTGCCAGGAATATTGCTCACCAAGATGCGGTCTTCGCCAAGCAGCGCATTCACGAGGCTAGACTTGCCTGCATTCGGCGCACCGTACAGAACCGCAAGCGGCAAACGGCTGACCGCCGCCTTGCCCTTAAAATTTTTCAGAATGGATTCCACGCTTTCGCGAATCGCAGAGATTTTCACGCCCCAAGTCGCGTAATCCGGATCAGCTTCTTCTTCGGAGAAATCGACGTCCAGTTCGAGACGCGCCGAGATGTCCATCACCTGTTCCGTGAGCGTCTTGACCTTTTTCGAGAGCGCGCCGCCAAGCAAGCGATGGGCGTTCTTGAGTTCGTCGCGATTCGCACTGTGGATCACGTCGGCAACGGATTCCGCCTGCACCAAGTCCATGCGGCCGTTCAAGAAAGCGCGGCGCGTGTATTCACCCGGTTCCGCCAGACGCACGCCTTCAACACTCTTGATGACCTGAATCAGTTCGCGGACAATAATCGGGTTCCCGTGCGGGTAAAGTTCCAGCACGTCTTCGCCGGTATAGGAATTCGGGCCTTCAAAAAAGATGTAGAGGAGGCTGTCGATGACTTGCGCCGTTTTGCGGTCATCGCCGACCATTGTACGATAATCCCTCGCGGTCGCCAGTTTCGCTTCGCGGGGTTTCAAATTCTCGATAGCCGATTCGCCAAACAACAAACGCACCACTTCGCGCACCTTGGAACCGCTCACGCGAATGGCGGCAACAGCACTCACGCCCGCAGGCGTCATCGGGGCAACAATCGTTTGGGAATCCATAATAGCAAAGATAGCTTTTTTCAGTTGACAGAGCTATACACGTCATGACACAAGCTACTTATTTCTATTTTAATTACCATGAGCAAGTTTAAAATCATTTCCCGTCCTTTGGGCACCATAGAGTGCTACGTCTTACAGCGCGACGACGGCGCTGAATTTGAAATTCTTTCGGGTTACGGCGCAGGGCTCAACGCCTGGCGCATCCCCGACAACAGCGGCAAGCTCCAAGACCTCCTCTTTGGCTACCGCGAAGGCGACGACATTTTCAAAATCGGCCCGGACACCAATGCCGGTTGCAGGCTAGCCCCCTTCCCAGGGCGCGTGGCCTACGCCAAGTTCAACTGGAATGGTAACGATTACCAACTCGTCAATAACGTAAGCTGGGCACCGCACGCCCTCCACGGCTTCTTGCAGAACAAAGAATGGAAATTCGCGAGCTTCGAAAGCGATAGTGATAAATGCGTCGCTACATTTGCCATCGACTGGCCGGGCGCATTTACAGGATTCCCGTTCCCCTTCCGCGCAGTCAACAAGATTACGTTCACAGGCGAAAGCTACACCGTCGAATCGACCGTCACGAACATCGGTTCCGGCGACCTCCCCTATTCCGAAGGCTGGCACCCCTATTACACTCTCGGCGAAAAAATCAACGGTCTCACCATGACGCTTCCGGAATCAAACCTCGCGATTCTCGACAAGGCGGACATCCCGACAGGCGAATTCAAGCCAGATACCCGTTTCGTGGGAGGCAGGCTCATCAATGACGAATTCATCAACGACTGTTTCTGCTTAAACCAGGGCGAAAGCACTTTCGTGAGCAAAAACAAGAAAAATTTTGAGAACATTTCAGCCGCCGTAGAACTCAAAAGCGATACAAAATCTCTCCAGATTTGGCAAAAAGCCGGCGACGAACAATATAACGCCATCCAAATTTACACACCGCCCGACCGCATGAGCATCGCCATCGAACCGATGACCGCGGAACCCGATACTTTAAACAATCACCGCGATTTAATCGTCATCAAGCCGGGCGAAAGCCGCACGTTTGTTTTTGGAGCAAAGTTCCAAAATCTTTAAAAAAGTGTGTTCAATCGCACTTCAAAACAACCGGTAAACATATTTTTTCCTTTCAATCGAAAATGCTGTTGCATTTTCGATT
>JAEEGK010009382.1_pt1 | contig 22856 bp, 15 predicted proteins | sample 8958771 | NCBI WGS metagenome assembly JAEEGK01 (sample SAMN16246547, study PRJNA631951) | gut metagenome | biome: gut microbiome; feature: rumen; material: SC-attached | host: Bos | place: Iran: Karaj | collected 2018-10 | reverse complement strand
CTGAGGGCATGCATCCAACGCACGAGACTTGCTCTTCACTTCGAGTGCCTCGCGTCCTTTACGGACAAGTTGTTGAATTGTAGGCATAAATGTTTGTTAATAAAATAATTAAAGTTACAACCCATTTCACGGCTCTTATGTATCCGCAAAATGGGCTGCAAAGTTAAGCAAAATATTTTAATTAACAAAGTTATTCACAATGTAATGACTGCTTTTCTGAAGCCTTTGGCCGTTACAGTGACCGTGACGGGTCCCTGACCGGTGCGCCTGAGAATGGCCGACGCCTTCCCGTGGAAGGCCGGGAGCGTGGTGCTGTAGAAGGGAACGTGGGAGGTGGGATCGCCCGCATCCGTGCCGACGATCTTCGCCGGTCCCTGCACGCTGAAGGAAAGCTCGGTGGCGGCATCAGGGACGAGGACGCCGTTGCGGTCCAGGATATCCACCGTCACATAGGTAAGGTCCTTACCTTTATAATCTATGGAAGGGGCCAGCTTGAAGGCCGCGCCGGCGGTGCGCACTTTCTCTCGCGCCCAGACCTTGCCCGCCTTATAGACGACGACCTCCACGGTGCCGGGCTTGTAGCGGACATCGGCCCACACGAAGCGGTAGCCGTTTTTCTTCTGCCGTCCCTGCGAGACGCCGTTGACGAAGAGCTCGGCCTCGTCGCCGGAGGAATAGACATGCACAGGCGTGACCTTCCCTTCGCGGCCGGGCCAGGTCCAGTGCGGCAGGATATGGGCCGATGCCACCTCGGGCGCCCATCGGCTCTGATACAGCCAGTAGCGGTCCTTCGGGAAGCCGGCCAGGTCGATGATGCCGAAGTATGAGCTGCGGGAGGGTCCGTCGAAGGGGGTCGGCTCTCCCAGGTAGTCATAGCCGGTCCAGACGAACTCGCCGGCACAGCCGGGGGCCTCGTCCTGGTACTGCCACTCGAAGTCCGGGCTGGAGGCCCAGGCGGGGGCGTACAGGTCGTAGGAACTCACCTGCCAGGGTTCCTTCTGCAGCCACCCCTTGGACTTGTCCTGTTCTACCGGGAAGAGGTAATAGCCGCGTGTGGAGATGCAGGAGGCCGTCTCGCTGCCCAGGTAAGGCTGTGCGGGGCGTTCCTCTGCGAAGCGCTTGTACATGAAGGGTTTGTAGTTGAAGCCGAAGACGTCGTGGGTATCGGCGTAACCGCTGAAGGCGGCCCAGGGGAAGTTGTTGCCGGCCGTGGTGGGACGGGTGGGGTCCTCGCGGTGGCAGATGTCGGTGAGCATGCGGGGTACGTTCCAGCGGGTGCTGTCCCCCTGCTCGTTACATTCGTTGCCGATGCTCCACAGCACCACCGAGGGGTGGTTGCGGTCCCGGTGGATCATGGCGACGAGGTCTTTCTCGGCCCATTCCCCGAAGAGGGTGGCATAGCCGTTCTCCTTCTTGGGGAGGGTCCAGGTGTCGGTGAATTCGTCCATCACCAGGAAGCCCATGCGGTCGCACAGGTCCAGCAGTTCCGGTGCGGGCGGGTTGTGGCTGGTGCGGATGGCGTTGCAGCCCATCTTCTTGAGCATCGCCAGGCGGCGCGTCCAGGCGTCGTCGTTCCAGACGGCGCCGATGGCTCCTGCGTCATGGTGAAGGCATACGCCTTTCATGAAGGTCTTGGTCCCGTTCAGGTAGAAGCCGTCCGGGCGGAACTCGGCGCTGCGGATGCCGAAGGGCGTCTCATAGACGTCGCGGCCGCCATCGGCCCCTTCCACGGTGGTGCGGGCTACGTACATATTCGGGGTCTCGGGACTCCAGAGGCGGGCGTCCAGCAGGTCGAAGGTCTGCTCCACCTCCTTGCCGTCATAGATGCTGCCGCTGCTGCGGGCCTCGGCCACTTTCTGCTCCCCTGTCGCGCCGCGGTAGAGGATGACGGTGTGGATGTCGGCGCTCTGGAGGGCGTCGGTCTTCAGGGTGAGGCGCTGGGTTACGCGCGCGTAGCCATCGGCCAGTAATTCCGTGGTGATATAGCTGCCCCAATGGGCTACGGCCGTCTTTTCGGTGGCGGTGAGCCAGACGTTGCGGTACAGGCCGCCGCCGGGATACCAGCGGGAGCTTTCCGGCTTGTTGTCCAGGGTGATCTCAATGACGTTGTTGCCTGCGGTGAGGTAGGGCGTGAGTTCCACGGCCCAGGAGGCGTAGCCGTAGGGCCAGCCGCCGGCTTCCAGCCCGTTCACATAGACGACGGCGTTGGAGAAGGCGCCGTCCACTTCCAGGCGGAGGTCCTTCTGCAGGTCCTTGGGCGTCACTTTGAGGATCTTGGTATAGGTTGCCTGTCCCCACCAGGCGAGCTTGCCGGATTCTCCGGGGTTCTCCTGGAGGAAAGGCTGCTCCACGCCCCAGTCATGCGGCAGCGTGACCGTGCGGGCGACTCCGTCTTTGGTGAAAGTCCACCCTTCGTTCCAGGATTTGCGGCCGGAAGGCTGGGCGGTTGCGGCGAGCGCGAGAAACAGCGCTCCCGCCAGGGCTAAGGTGCGTTCAATGTTCATAGGTATGCGAAGTTACGGAATTTTTCTTTATCTTTGAACCCATAATAAATTATTTATGAAAAGACTCCTTACAGTCCTGGCCCTCGGGGCCTGCGTACTGGCGTCGGCACAGGAAGCGCCGGAAAAAGTAGTAAAAGCCAATTACGCACAGGCGGAACAGTTCACCGCCAAGAAGGTTAAACAGATGGTGTATTCTACCCGCATCAGTCCCAATCCGTTCAAGAATTCGGACAAGTTCTGGTACAGTTGGAAAACCGCGGAAGGAACCCAGTATTACATCGTGGATCCCGCCACCGGCAGCAAAAAGGCCGTCTTCGACATGGCCAAACTGGCCCGTGAGATCACGGAGATCACCCGCGACCCCTACGACGCCCAGCACCTTCCCCTGAACCTGGAGCTAAAGGACGACAAGTACTTCCAGTGGGATATGGAGTCCAAGACGGAGAAGCGCGACAGCGCCGGCAACACCACCGGTGAGTTCGTGAAGTACCGTTTCTACTATGACATCGCATCGGCCAAGCTCACCTACGACACCGAGGAGCACCAGGACGAGTATCCCTCCTGGGCCAACGTCTCCCCGGACGGCAGCATGGGCGTCTATGTCAAGAACCACAACCTGTGGATCATGGACAGGGAGAACCTGCGCAAGGCCGCCAAGGACGACAAGGACAGCACCCTGGTGGAGCGCGCCCTCACCACCGACGGCACCAAGGACTACTCCTGGGATGGCAACAACTACTCCGGAGACACCGAAGCGGACTCCACCGCCCGCCATTTCCCCATGCTGGGATGGTCCCCGGACGGCGCCCATTTCGCCCTCATCCGCTGGGACATGAGCCCCGTGAAGGAGTTCTGGGTGATCAATTCCACCGCCTCCCCGCGCCCGCAGCTGGAGACCTACCACTACCAGATGCCCGGAGAGCCCGGCCCGAAGGGAGAGCTCATCGTGATGGACCTGGAGGGCAAGTCCCGCAAGTATGCCTGGGACGCCTTCAAGGACCAGGACGGTGAGATCGTGGAGGCGGACCCCACCGCCGAAGACGTTTACGCTGAATTCAGCAGCGTCCGCTGGATGGGCGGGAACGACTACTTCTGGCTCCTGCGCCGCAGCCGTGACCTCAAGCGCCTGGACCTGTGCCGCGTGGACCTCAACGCCGACAGCACCAAGACCATCGTGGCCGAGCGCTTCAACTCCTACGTAGAGAACCGCAGGCCCAAGTTCCTCCCCGGCGGAGACTTCGTCTGGTGGAGCGAGCGCAACGGCTGGGCCAACCTCTACCTCTGCGGCCCTGACGGAAAAGTCAAGAAGAACCTGACCGAAGGCTCCTTCCACGTGGAGGACATCCTGGGCGTGACGCCCACCTACCTGGTGGTGAGCGCCTGCGGCGTGAACCCTTCGGAGAACCCTTACCAGATGCACAACTACCGCGTGCCGCTCGCCGGCGGGCCGATGGTGCAGCTGGACATGGACGACATGGACGTGCTGGCCACCGCCTCCTTCAACGGCAAGTACATCGTGGCCAACTACTCCCGCGTGGACTACAAGCCCGCCGTGATGCTGGTGAACACCGCCACCGGAAAGCGCACCCAACTGGAAGAGGCCGATTTCTCCCGCCTCTTCGCGGCAGGCTACCGCTTCCCCGAGCGCTTCAAGGTTAAGGCGGCCGATGGTGTCACGGACCTCTGGGGAGAGATGCACAAGCCTTTCGACTTTGACTCCACCAAGGTGTACGCCATTGCCGACTATGTCTATCCCGGCCCCCAGGTAGAAGCCAACGAGGTAAGCTGGCGCTTCAACCTGCGCACCGACCGCCTGGCCCAGCTGGGGATGATCGTCATCACCGTGGGCAACCGCGGCGGCCACCCGAACCGTTCCAAGTGGTATCACAACTACGGCTACGGTAACCTGCGCGACTACGGCCTGGAGGACCAGAAATACGCCATCCAGCAGCTGGCCGCCCGCCACAAGTACATCGACGGCAAGCGTGTGGGTATCCACGGCCACTCCGGCGGCGGCTTCATGAGCACCGCGGCCATCCTCAAGTACAACGACTTCTTCAAGGCGGCCGTCTCCTGCGCCGGCAACCACGACAACAGCATCTACAACCGCTGGTGGAGCGAGCAGCACCACGGCATCCAGGAGAAGGTGAGCCAGGGAGACACTACCTTTGTCTATCACATCGACACCAACCAGGAACTGGCCTCCCGCCTGAAGGGCCACCTCATGCTGGTGCACGGTGACATGGACAACAACGTAAACCCGGCCAACACCATCCGCGTGGTGGATGCCCTCATCCGGGCCAACAAGCGTTTCGAGTTTGTCCTCCTGCCCGGCCAGCGCCACGGCTTCGGAGACATGAACGAGTATTTCTTCTGGAAAATGGCGGACCACTACTCCCGTTACCTGATCGGGGACCCGTCCTGCCGTCCCATCGATGTCGTAGAACTGAATAACGACTGATTATGAAAAAACTGTTTCTCATATTATCGGCTATGGCCCTGCTGGTCAGCTGCGGCGGCCTGCAGACCAAGACCTACCAGGACGACCTGGTGATGCCCCTGGCGGAAGGCCAGGAGGATTCCCTCTTCTTCACCGTTTCCCTGGAATACGTAAGCGGCGGCCTGCGGGTCCCGCCCATGGAAAAGATCAACCAGACCATCGTCCAGCAGGCTTTCGACCTGGAAGAGACGCCGGGTTCGCTGGAAGAGGTGGCCACCACCTACCGCGAAAACCTGATTGACGAATACATCACCGAGAACGGCAACCCCGAAGAGGAAGTGGGCGTGCTCACCTGGGAAGACAAGGTCAACGGTGTCTTCACGGGCGCCTACAAGGACTGGCAGAACTACCTCCTCACCTACTACTCCTTCCGGGGCGGCGCCCACGGCATCCAGACCGTAAGCCAGCTGGTCTTTGACCAGAAGACCGGAGACCTCCTCACGGAGAACCAGCTCTTCCGCGAAGGCTTCACGGAGCCCGTCTCCGAGCTGATGCGCCGCGCCGTCAAGGCCGAGTTCGAGGCCGAAGACCCGGAGCTCCTGCAACTGGTCGAGATGGATTTCATCGTCCCCAACGGCAACTTCTCCGTCGGCGACAACGGCATCCAGTGGATCTTCCAGCCCTACGAGGTCGGCCCCTATGCCCTGGGCATCGTCACCGCCCACGTCTCCTGGAAGGACCTCAAGCCCTACCTCCAGTAAATCACAAAAAAGACCGGCCCTCCAAGGTCGGTCTTTTTGTATGGGGGTTGTAGCGGGGCTACTTGGTGCCGAAGATGCGGTCGCCGGCGTCGCCGAGGCCGGGGATGATGTAGGCGTTCTCGTTCAGCTTTTCGTCCACGGCTGCTACGTAGATGTCCACGTCGGGGTGCTCTTTCTGGACGCGGGCGATGCCTTCGGGGGCACCGACCAGGCACATCAGGCGGATGTTGGTGCAGCCGCGTTCCTTGAGCATGGTGAGGGCGTCGCAGGCGCTGCCGCCGGTGGCGAGCATGGGATCGGTCACGATGACCAGACGATTCTGGATATCCTCAGGGAGTTTGCAGAAGTAAACGACGGGGTTGTGGGTCTCCTCGTTGCGATACAGGCCGATGTGACCGACGCGGGCGACGGGGATCAGATCCAGCATGCCGTCCACCATGCCGATACCGGCGCGGAGGATGGGGACGATGGCCAGCTTGCGGCCGCTGACCCGCTTGGCCATGGTCTTACAGATAGGGGTTTCGACTTCCACGTCCTCGAGGGGAATGTCACGGGTGACTTCGTAACCCATCAGAAGGGCGATTTCCTTGAGTAACTGGCGGAAATCCTTGGATCCGGTTTCCTTGTCCCGCATGATGGTCAGCTTGTGCTGCACCATGGGATGGTTGATCACATGCAATTGGCTCATATCAGTTTTTGGGTTTTAAAAAAAGCGCTCCGGAAAACCGAAGCGCTTTGGAGCGGAAAACGAGACTCGAACTCGCGACCCCGACCTTGGCAAGGTCGTGCTCTACCAACTGAGCTATTTCCGCAGTGTTTTAAGTGAGCTTCCCGTCGAACGGGATTGCAAAGGTAGTGCTTTTTTTTGAACCCGCAAATTTTTTTCGAAAATTTTTGAAAAAACTTGTATCTTTACCGAAAATAACCCGAACACTAAACCTTAAAGTATATGAAAAAGATTCTTTCGTTCGTTCTTTGCAGCGCACTCATCGTGGGCTGCGGCATGTCCAACCTCGGTAAAGGCTCTCTCATCGGCTCCGGCGCAGGTGCTGTCATCGGCGCTGGTATCGGCTATCTGATCGGCGGTGACGGCAAGTCCGCCGCCATCGGCGCAGGCATCGGCACGGCCGTCGGCGCAGGCACCGGCGCCATCATCGGCAACAAGATGGACAAGAAGGCCGCCGAACTGGCCGCCCTCGAGAACGCACAGGTAGAGACCGTCACCGACGTGAACGGCCTCAAGGCCATCAAGGTCACCTTCGACAGCGGCATCCTCTTCGACTTCAACAAGAGCTCCCTCAAGCCGGAGGCCAAGGAATCCCTCACCCAGTTCGCCCAGAAGATGGCCGATATGAGCGAGACCAACATCAACGTTTACGGTCACACGGACAACGTCGGCTCTGCCGCCGCCAACAAGAAGGTCTCTGACCAGCGCGCCCAGGCCGTCGCCAAGTTCCTCACCCAGAAGGGTATCGCCAAGGAACGCATCGTCGCCGACGGTCTCTCCTACGACTTCCCCGTCGCCGACAACTCCACCGAAGAAGGCCGCGCCCAGAACCGCCGCGTGGAAATCTACGTTTCCGCCAACGAGGAGATGGTCCAGGAGGCCGAGAACGGAACCCTCAAATAATCCCCGCATATGAAAAACAAGAAAGGTATCATTATTCTGGCATCCGTCATCGCAGTCTGCGTCGTCGGTCTCATCCTCTCCGTCTTTGTGGACTGGAACGTTGACGAAAGCCTCAGCGGCGGCAACATCGGCAAGTCTTCCCGCTTCTCCCGGAAGACCGCCACGGAAGCCATCAGCAACATGGAAGAACTCCTCGCCAACGACGAGAACTTCCGCAACGGCCTCGTATCGGCCTACACCGTCATGCAGGTGCGCACCCAGCACTTCAACACGCTGGTGAACATGTCCAACGAGGTAGCCGGCGACATTCCTGAATACGCCGACCTGCTCAAGGAGATGAACGAATCCAAGGAGATCGCCGCCAACGTCTGCGCCTCCCTCATCGAGGCCGGCGAGAACATCAACGCCGCCCTCTGCGGTGAGGAACGCCCCGACCTGGCCCAGAACACCATCAACGCCTCCCTGGCCTACACCACCCTGCAGAAGCAGAACACCCTGGCCGACAAGTTCATCGAAATCACCGACAAGGCCGATGTCGATGACAACGTCAAGTTCGTCCGCGACCAGTGGGTGGACTACCAGATGATGACCGCCGCCCTGGCACAGGACGACAAGCAGATGAAGCAGCTGGAGAAGAAGGGCAGCCTCCTTTCCGCCGAAAAGAGCGCTGCCGCCCTGAACTGCTTCAATGCGACCTTCCAGACCAGCCTCTATGCCAACGCCAACCTCGCCGGCGAATTCCAGGTAAGGAATATGATGGCCAGCTATGCTTCCGGCGAGATCATCGCCAACGCCATGAGCGTCTGCCAGATTGCCGGTGACGCCATGATGAAGGCCATCCAGGGCCTGAACGGACAGGAAAACATGGCCCGCACCCTGCAAAACGTCTATGAGGGAGCCGTAACCGAGGCCCTGGCCAACGCGGGCAAACCGCTGGTCGTCGCCAACTCGGCCGACCCGGCCACCATCGCCCAGTCCGCCACCCCGGCCACCATCGCCCAAAGCGCCCAGGTCGCTGCGCTTGCCAAGAGCTTTGTCATCGCCCAGAACGTTGACATGGCGTCCATGAACACCCTGGCCAACGCCAACTTCAACGCCGTGATGAGCAGCTTCAGCGAGGTGACCGCCACCCTGAGGGCCAACACCGGCGCCGATGTCCGCCATCCCTCCAAGAGACCGGTCATCGCCGCCGTCGGTGATGTTGTCGAGGCCGCCGCCCTGGGACAAAGGGTCACGCTGAATTTCATCTAACAGTATCCCGCATACAGACATGCGTAACCGTATTGTCTTACTGTTGTCTGTCCTGGTTCTGTTCCCGGCCATCGTCCGGGGACAGAACCAGACTTATTTTCAGTATAAAACCGATGACGCCCAGCTGGTGTTCTTTGACAAGAACCTGTCGCGCTACATCCCCCATATGGTACGCATGTACCAGAATGGCAAGGCATTGCACAGCCAGATCTGGACCTCCGATTCCGTCTATGTTCCCGAGCCCATCCTGCTTCTGCTGACAGACTGGGAGGACGACGGCAACGGCGGAGCCTCCCCGCTGCCGAGCAACCTCATCCAGATTGGCATGGCTCCGCTGAACATGTCCTACTACGTCAACCCTTCGGCCGAGCGCTACCGCCAGCTCTTCTGCCACGAGTACACCCACACCGTGATGACAGACAAGTACAACCGCAGGGACCTGGGATGGCGCAACTTCTTCGGCACCAAGGTGGCGACGGACTACGAACAGCCCATCACGGCACTCTGGAGCTATCTCTCCGTCCCCCGCTGGTATGCGCCCCGCTGGTACCATGAAGGCATCGCCTGCTTCATGGAGACCTGGCTGGGAGGCGGTGTCGGCCGTGCCCTGGGCGGATACGACGAGATGTACTTCCGCAGCATCGTCGGCGGCGGGGACAAGCTGTTCTCCGTCGTCGGCCTGGAGACGGAAGGCTCTACCATGGACTTCCAGGTAGGCGCCAACGCCTATCTGTACGGCACGCGCTTCGTCAACTACCTGGTCAAGGAGTACGGTTACGAGAACCTGATCCGTTTCTACAACCGCACCGCCGACAGCCGCACCTTCTTCGGCAGCCAGTTCAAGCAGGTGTACGGCAAATCCCTCCGCAAGACCTGGAACGAGTGGAAGGACGACGAGAAAAAACACCAGGAAGAGAACCTGGCCGCCATCCGGCAGTTCCCCGTCACCCAGACCACGCCGCTGACGGAAGAGCCGCTGGGCTCCGTGTCCCCGCTGGTGTACGACCCGGCCACCGGCAAGGCCTATGCGGCCATGAACGCCCCGGGCGGATTCGCCCACATCACGGAGATCGACGTCGCCACCGGCAAGCGCCGCAAACTGGCCGACCTGTACGGCGTCCAGCTCTACAATCCTTCCTTCGTAGCCCTGGACACCAGGGGCAGCCGCGTCATCTTCACCGACAACAACGCCAAGATGCGCGGACTGGAGGTGTACGACCTCCACAAGAAGAAGATCGTCAAGAAAAAGAAGTACCAGCGCATCAACAACATCGTTTACGACAACGCCAACGACTGCCTGTACGGCCTTTTCTCCAACGGTGGTACGCAGACCATCATCAAGATGGACCGGGAGTTGGAGGAGATCGAGGCCATCTATGCATTCCCCTTCGGCGTAAGCGTATTCGACCTGGCCGTCAGCCACGACGGCCGGCTGCTGTCCATGACCAGCCAGGGCGACAACGGCGAGCACACGCTCCTGCTGTTCAACACGGAAGAACTGGCCAAGGCCATCTACAAGCCCGTGAAGCTGTTCACCTGGGAGGACACCAACCTGGGACAGTTCCGCTTCTCCCTGGACGACCGCTACCTGATCGGCAGCTCCTACTATTCCGGCGTCTCCAACCTTTGGCAGATCAACCTGGAAACCCGCGAACCCGAGATGCTTTCCAACACGGAGATCGGCCTCTTCGCCCCGCTGGAAATCGAGCCCGGCAAGCTGCTGGCGCTGGAGTTCAAGCGCGACGGCCTGCAGCCCGTGACGCTCAAGCGTGAAGTGGTGGCCGATGCCAACGCCATCACCCTCTACGGCCAGCTCGCCTACGAGAACAACCGCGAGGTGCTGGAGCAGGTGGGCCTGCTGAAGGAACCGCTGCCCAAGGCGGACTTCGGCGACGTCTATCACGGCATCACAGCTTATAATGTATTCAAGGAGATGAAATTCGCGGGAGCCTATCCCATCGTGTCCGGCTTTACGGACCCGCTGGCCTGGAACCGCGTGACGCCGGTGCTGGGGTACCGCCTGTTCTTCAAGGACCCGGTGGGCCTGAGCAGCATCAAGCTGGCCGTGGGTATCTCTCCCTGGAGCAGCAACGCCCTGAAAAACAAGTTCCACGCAGACTTCGAGTGGAAGTACTACTTCTGGACCCTGAAGGCCGCCTGGAACCATACCAGTTTCTATGACCTGGCCGGGCCGATGCGCTCCAGCCGAAAGGGCTACATGGTTTCCCTCGCCTACGATTACAGCAACTCCACGGTTTCCCCGTACAACCGTTCCTGGGGCTTCTCCGTGGGCGCTTACGGGGACATGGACGCCCTGCCGCTGTACCAGGAGATCCAGGTCGGGGACGTCCGGTCCATGCAGACGATATCGGCCTACGCCAATATCTCCAAGCTGCGCAGCTCGCTGGGCGGCATCATGGCCGAGCAAGGCTACAACCTCGGCATCCAGGGCTACGGCTACCTGGCGGGCGGGAAGTTCTTCCCTTCCGTCGAGGGCAGCGCCGACTTCGGCACCCTGCTTCCCATCGGCCGCAACACTTCCTTCTGGCTGCGCACCGCCGCGGGTCACAACTTCGCCGACGCGGCCTCCGTCTTCGGCAACACCTACTTCGGCGGCTTCCGCAACAACCGGCTGGACTACCGCAGCGCACTCCAGTACCGCACCACCCTGGCCATGCCGGGAGCGGCCATCGACGAGATCAGGGCCCACTCCTTCGCCAAGGCCACGGCCGAGCTGAACCTTCGGCCTATCCGCCTCAACGACTTCGGCGCCCTGGCCTGCTACCCTACCTGGATCCAGTGCTCGCTGTTCGGGACCGGCCTGTCGGCCTGGAACCCCGGGGAGCAGCAGCGGATGTATTACAGCGCCGGCCTCCAGCTCACGACGGAGGTGGTGTTCTTCAATTATATGAAGACGACCCTCTCCCTGGGTTACGGCCACCTGTTCGCCCCTGACGGGCGGCACGGCAACGAAATCATGGTTTCCCTCAAACTGCTGTAATGTCTTTTATCGCCGCATTCCTGCCCGTCGTCATCTACATTCTGGTCGTCTATGGACTGGACAACTTCGCGCTGCTCAGCGTGAAGCGGCTGCTGATGCTGGTGGCGGCGGGCGCAGGGACGGCGCTGGCCTGCTTCGGCCTGTTCCAGCTCACCGGGCTCTTCCTCCCGGCGGAGGTCTCCGACTATGCCTATCCGGCCATCGAGGAGGCGGTGAAAGGGATTCCGCTCCTGATCCTGGCCAGGCGCAAGAAGATGGTCTTCTTCATCGACAGCGTCATCTGCGGCGCGGCGGTGGGCGGCGGCTTCTCCATCCTGGAGAACCTGTTCTACCTGCTGCTGGGAGAGCCGCTGGGGATGGGTACCGTCCTGTTCCGCGGCCTGGAGGTGGCGCTCATCCACATGGGCTGCAGCGCCATCGTGGCAGCGGGCCTGATGTTCGCCGTCCGCATGGCCGAACGCCGCCGCTCCCGTCTGGACGTCAAACGGAAGGACGTGGTCATGGCGGCCCTCCTACTGGTAGCGGCCCCGGCCCTGCATGTGTTCCACAACAGCTTCCATTTTAACCCGCTCATCCAGTATTTCTTCGTGTTCGGAGGCATGGTCGGGCTGCTCGTCTGGACGTACCAGTACGACGGTGACATGATCCACCGCTGGCTGGACAAGGGCCTGGACAAGCAGATCGAGCTGCTGTCCTGTATCCGTGAAGGGCGCCTGGACCAGACCAAGACGGGACAGTTCCTGCTTTCCATCAAGGATTCCTTCCCGCCGGAGGTATTCTTCGACGTCATCTGCTACGTACAGCTGAACATCGAGCTGTCCGTGGCGGCCAAGAGCCGCTTCATGCTGCACGAAGCCGGCCTGGCGCAGCCCCTGGAGCCTGAGCAGGTAGAGACGCTTCTCTCCCAGTATGCCGAGTACCGGGAGCAGGAGAAGCGCCTGGGGCAGAGCGCCCGCATGGCCGTCGCGCCCGTCGTGAAGTACTACCCGGCCGACAAGAAAGCGCTGGACGATTTACTGGCCGAATGTCGCGCGCAGCACCATATTTGACGAATTATCATTATCTTTGTAACCCAACCACTTGATTATGATACTTCGACGAGCCTCCCTGTGCCTTCTGGCACTCCTTCTCACCCTCGTGACCGTTACTGCCCAGAACCGGCGCCAGGCAGACATCTTCATCTTGTCTTCCCACACCGAATACAGCGAATGGGCGCAGCGCATGCTGTATCCCGTCGATGAACTGCGCAAGGAGAGGCCGGACCTGAATATCATCCTGAAGCACCTCCAACTGCTGTCCCACCCCAACGTGGAAGAACTGCAGCAGACCACCGACAGCCTGCTGAACACCTTCCAGGTTCCTCCGAGGCTGGTCATCATCCTGGGCGGCAGCGCCTTCAACTTTGCCGAAGATATCCAGAAACGCTGGCCGGGCATCCCCATGATCCTGTCCGGCGAGCAGGACTATTACTGTGACATCGATTACACCCTGAACGGCCCCGGAGACCCGCTGGCCCGCCGTACTTCCATCACCCAGCTCAAGAACCGGGGCGCCAACGTGACGCTCGTCAGCGCTCCGCCCATGATCCGCCGCACGGTAGAAATGATCCTCGAACTGCAGCCCAGGCTGAAACGGTTGTATTTCATCGCGGGAGAGAACTACATGTGCAAGGAGCAGCAGTGGCGTCTGGAGCGGTATCTGCTGCAGCGTCATCCGGATATCCGTTACCGGGCCATCTCATCGGCCAATACCAGCACCGACCAGCTGCTGAGCCTGCTGCAGCACGACTCGGGCACTGACATGGCCGTCATCTTCAGCTCCTGGCTCATCCGCGACGGCTATCTGGAGACCGTTTCCATCCGGCACAAGACCATCACGCTCATCGAGGCCCTGGCGCCCGTCTATCCCCTCTTCCCCTGCGACCTGGAGAAACACCCCAACGTGGTGGGTTATTACGGTTCATCGGCCCAGGAATACAACATCGTGATGCGCCAGTACATCCTGGATGTGCTGGACCACGGCATCGACCCCTCCTTCATGCCCTTCATCCACATGGAGGCCGGTGTCCCCTTCGTGAACTATTACGCCATGAAGCGCTTCGGCCTGGATACCAAGCTCATCCCCTCCAACGCTGACGTGTACGGAGGTCCGGCCAGCTTCTGGCAGACCTACCGGCGTCAGATTTTCCTCTTCGGCCTCATCCTCATCCTCACCGTGGGAGGCCTCGTCATCATAACGCTGGTGCATGGCATCCGCCGCATGCAGAAGGCCAAGGAACTGGCCGAGCAGGCCAACCGGATGAAGACCGCCTTCATCCAGAACATGAGCCACGAGATCCGCACGCCCCTGAACGCCGTCATCGGCTTCTCGCAGCTGCTGGCGCTCCCGGACGGAGCCGTCACCCAGGAAGAACGGGAAGAGTACATGAACTATGTCACGAACAACTCCCAGCTCCTGACGGTGATGATCAACGATATCCTGAGCCTTTCCGACATGGAGAAGGGCAAGTATAACGTGAGCCTGGCGCCGACCAACCTGAACGAGGTCGTCCGCCAGTCCGTCAAGACGGTAGAGAACCGCGTCTCCAGCGGCGTCCTCATCGTACGCGAATCCGACATCGAGGAGCACGCCCTCTATATGGTCGATGGCCTCCGCGTGCAGCAGATCCTGATCAACTTCCTCACCAACGCCTGCAAGCACACCACCAACGGCCGTATCCTCGTCACCAGCTCACTGAAGGAGACGCCCGGCTTCATCACCTTCTCCGTAGCCGACACCGGCCCCGGCGTCCCGCCCGAGAAGGCCGAAGCCATCTTCGAACGCTTCGTCAAGCTGGACGCCAACAAGCAGGGCGCCGGACTGGGCCTGAGCATCTGCCGGATGATGGCCACCAGCATGGGCGGTAAAGTATGGCTGGACCAGCAGTACACCGACGGTGCCCGCTTCGTGTTCACGATTCCGAAAGAGGAAGCTTAAAAAGAATTATTTAGCAGCCAGTGTGGACTGCCGCATCTTCAAGATGCGGCGGACGCTTTCGTCGATACGGGATTCGGGAATCTCTCCGCGACGGACAGCGGCGATTACGCTGTCGAATACCCTGGGATACTCACGGACGCACAGCAGGATGTCCACGCCGGCCTTGATGGCGGCGATACAGGCATCATCCACCGGATACTGGCGGATGATGGCGCCCATTTCCATGGCATCGGTGACGATGACCCCGTCGAAGCCCAGTTCTCCACGGAGCTTGTCCTGCAGGATCATGGAGGACAGCGTGGAAGGGGTGTTGGAACCCGTCACGTTGGGCAGGGAGATGTGGGCGGTCATGATCAGCTGCGCGCCGGCATGGATACCCGCCTTGAAGGGGATCATCTCACAGTTCTTGATTTCGTCCCAGTTCTTGCGGGACATGGCATAGCCGAAGTGGGAATCGGCCGTCGTATCCCCGTGACCGGGGAAATGCTTGAGGCAGCCCAGCACGCCGTTCTTCTGGAGGGCCTTCAGATAGGCCTTGACCATCGTGGCAGCCGTGGAGGGATCCGTAGAGAACGCGCGCGGGCCGATGACGATGTTACGGGGGTTGGTATTGACATCCGCCACGGGGGCGAAGTCGATGTCAAAGCCATACTGGGCCAGATAGGAGCCGATCGCATTGGCGGCCTCCGACACTTCTTTGGTCTTGCCGGAGGCAGCCAGCTGCGTCATGTTAGCGAATTTGGGTAAGTGGAAGCTCTTGTTGTTGGCCAAGCGCGCCACTATGCCGCCCTCCTCGTCGATGCACATGAGGGGATGGGAAGGCAGGGCCTTCAGGTCCTTCACGAACGTCGTGAGTTGGCCGGGGTCTTTGATATTGTTCGAGAACAGGATGATGCCGCCCATGGGATACTTCTCGGCCGTCTCGCGCATACGGTCATTCACTTCCTGGAGGCTCAGGTTCTTGAGGTCGGTGGGTGAATTGTAGTATGCGTCAGGGTCGAGAGCTTCCGGACGGATGATGAACATCTGTCCGACTTTCTCCTGCAGCGTCATCTGCTGCAGCTGGGCTTCGACGGATGCAGACCCGCCGGTATCACAACCGGCGAGCATGCAAGCGATCGCAGCCACAAGGGCTATCTTAACTGTTCTCATTACGTATTCTTAAAGTTCCCAAGCAAGGGCCGATGCACCGAGGATGGCAGCGTCGGATTCCTTCAGCTGCGAGTACACCAGCTTCACTTTGTCGCGCCACAGAGGCAGAACGTTTTCGTTCATGGCCTTGAGGATGGGCGCGGTGAGGAATTCCTTGGAACGGGCCAGGCCGCCGAACAGCACGATGGCCTCCGGAGCGGAGAATTCGATGAAGTCGGCCAGCTTTTCGCCCAGGATACGACCGGTGAAGTCGAAGATCTTGAGGGCCAGCTTGTCACCGTCCTTGGCGGCGTCATAGACGTCCTTGGAGGTGATCTTGTCCAGGGAGCGTAGCTCGGAGGGTTCGTCGCTCATTTCCAGCCATTCGCGGGCGGTACGGGCGACACCGGTGGCAGAGCAGTAGGTTTCCAGGCAACCGTGCTTGCCGCAGCCGCACTGGCGGCCGTTGTGGCGCACGGCGCAGGTGTGACCCAGTTCGCCGGCGAAACCGTCGTGGCCGTAAACCACTTCACCGTTGATCACGATACCGGAACCGACACCGGTTCCCAGGGTGATCATGATGAAGTTCTTCATACCACGGGCGGCGCCGTAGGTCATCTCACCGACTGCGGCGGCGTTGGCGTCGTTGGTCAGGGACACGGGAATGCCGTTCATCTGCTCCTGGAGGAGCTTGGCGAATTCCACACGGTTGTGGCCCCACTTCAGGTTGGGGGCGGCCTCGATGCAACCCGTATAGTAGTTGCCGTTCGGGGCGCCTACGCCTATACCACGGATCTGGCCTTCGGCCTTGGCTTCAGCGATGATATGGTTCAGGGCCTCGGCGAGAGCGGCGATAAACGGGCCGGCCTCTTCGTGGTTGTCCGAACGGATAACGGTCTGGGCCAATACGGATCCGCGGGCATCTACGATGCCGCATTTGGTGGTCTGTCCACCTACATCAATACCAATTACTAAATTTTGTGACATAAGGAATTAAGCTTTTTTTACCTTGGAGCCGATGACTGCAAAGTAAAGGATAAAGGCGACGCTGGCAGCCAGCAGCCAGTAGCTGGGCATGTAACCTACAGCGTCAGCGATAGCGTTCTGGACGAGCGGGATGATACCGCCGCCGACGACCATGGCCATGAAGATACCGGAAGCCTGGTTGGTAGAAGCACCCAGGCCTTCGCAGGCGAGGTCAAAGATGGTACCCCACATCACAGAGGTGCACAGGCCGCAGAGGACCAGCAGCAGGGCTGCGATAGGAACCTGGACCATGCCGAAACCGTCTGCGACACCCTTGAACACGGGCATGGAAACGGTGGAGGAGTTACCCAGGATGATGGCCAGCACGATGAGGACGAGGGCCACGGCGGAAACGCAGGTGAGCTGTGCACGGGCGCCGACCTTACCGGAGATCACGGAAGAGGTGAGACGGCCGATGAGCATGAGGAACCAGTAGGTACCGGCCACGAAACCGGCGATGGCAACGGCGGTGGAAGGATCCATACCGGCGCCGTTCACGGAATCGGACAGGTAGAAGTTGAGGGTACCGGGGATACCGACCTCGACACCCACATATACGAAGATGGCGATCACACCCAGCACGAAGTGCTTGAACTTGAGCGGGCTGACGGCGTTCTCGGAGCCTTTCACAGCCTCGGGGTCCTGGATGTTCACGAAGGACAGGACGATGAAGGCGAAGGCAAACACACCCATGGCAAGGAACAGAACCGGGTTCACGTCCTTGATGAGGGAGTCCTTGGTGAGGGTGCCGATCAGGGAGCCCACCAGCATGGGAGTCAGGGTACCCATGAGGGAGTTGAAGGAACCGCCGATCTGGATATACTGGTTGGAACGCTCGCCGCCCAGGAGTTTGAGCATCGGGTTCACCACGGTGTTCAGCATGCACATGGAGAAGCCGGCGACGAAGGCGCCCAGCAGATAGACGAAGAAGTTGGCGGGAAGGCCGGCGATAGCGCCGCCTACGCCAATGATGCCGGAGAGGAACTGGACGAACACGCCCACGAAACCGACGGCGATGGCGATAAGAGCGGTTTTCTTATAGCCATACTTGGAGAGCATCTTGCCGGCAGGGATACCCATGATGGCATATGCCAGGAAGTTCATCATGTTACCCATCATGCCCCAGAAGTTGGAGCCTTCGATGCCGGGCTGCATTTTCCAGATATTGCCGATAGGAGCGGCCAGGTTGGTCACGAAGGAAATCATGCCGAACAGGAAAATCATAGCCACGATGGCAATGATGCTGCTGTTACCTTTTTTAGACATAGTGCTTTGTGTTTTTTATTTTTGTTAGTGATTATTGCTCAGCAATGCGGTTTCGTCCTCAAATATAGCCATTATTTTTAAAATCTCCTATATTTCCTGCTGCTTGCGCTTCCAGTTGAGCACAGGCAGGACGAAGGAGATAATGGCGGCTCCCAGCCAGAACCAGCGGACGTAGGTGTAGTCGTGCGCACCGGTGACGGCGCTGCCGCTGTCCATCAGGAAACCGGTGATTACGTTCTGCAGACCTGCGGCGGCATAGGATGCCAGGCCGACGATACCCAGGGCCGCACCCGTCGCCTGACGGGGCACCAGGTCAACGGCCATGAGGCCGCCCAGGAAGCTGATGAGCACGCCGATGGCGATACCGAACAGCACCATGGCGGTGATATTGAGCCACTTGGAAGGACCGCCGAACAGGAACAGGGCCAGGGCGACGGCTTCCAGGATACCGGCCACGAAGGCGGGATACTTGCGGTCTCCCTTGAAGAGGACGTCTGACAGCCAGCCGGAAACGACGGTGCCGATGATGCCGAAGATGGGGTTGATGCCGATGATGGCGGCGGCGCCGGCCAGGTCATAGCCCTTGGCTTCCTGGAGGAAGATGGTACCCCACTCGTTGATGGCGTATCGGCTCATATACATGAAGGCGCTGGCGATAGCCAGGATCCACACGCCGGGATTCTTGATGACGGCGGCCTGCATGCGCTTGGTCTCGGCCCGTTTCTGCTCGGGGGTCATCTCCTCTTTCTTCTCGGCCTCGCCGGCAAGCACTTCGATGGGCGGCAGGCCCTTGGACTCGGGAGAGTCGTGCAGGAACAGCAGGACCAGGACGACACCCAGCAGTCCGGCCAGGGCGGCGCCGAAGAAGCCCCACTTCCAGCCGAAGCTGGCTACCAGCATGCCCACGAACACGAAGGACAGGCCTTCGCCGATGTTATGGGAGCTGCTGAAGAAGCCGTAGTACGTACCACGTATGCGCAGCGGAAACCAGCGGGACAGGGCGATGATGGCCGGCGGGGCGCCCATGGACTGGGCGGCGCCGTTGACGGCCCAGCAGATGGCGAACAGGATGAACAGGGCCGAGTTGGCGATGCCACCCTGAAGGGCGGTCACACCCAGGATACCCATGGTGAAGTTCATCAGAACGGACACCGTCAGGCCCAGGGCCATGAATCGCTTGATGTTGGAGCTGTCGGCCAGGAAGCCGTTGATGAGTTTGAAGATGGCATATGCCCAGTACAGGCAGGCCCCGATGATACCCAGCTGCGTGGCATTGAGAAGGCCCGCGTCGATCAGCGGCTGCTTCATCACGCCCATGGACAGGCGGCACACGTAATACAGGGCATAACCGAAAGTACCGGCCAGGAAAGACTGGAAACGGAGACGCTTGTAGGTCTGGTCAACTTTTTCTGCCGGAACCTTCACGGCCGAAGGAGCGCTGGCTTTAAAGAAATCAAGAAAAGGCATAAGTGTTAGAATATTTGCAGAACACAAATATACACCTTTTTGTTAACAAGAGCAATATGATTTCCGTGTTAGAGACGGCACTGGGCACGGATGGCGGTGACCATGGGAGCCATGCCGGGATAGGGTTCCAGGTCCCTGGCGACGGCCTCCACGTCCATCCCCTGCAGGTATTCCTCCAGGCGGGACGGGTCGCTGTCGATCAGGCTGGCGCACTGGGCCAGTTTGAGGAACGGACGGGACAGCAGCTTGTATTTGTCCACGTGCTGGTTGTAGGCGTCCTTGAAGGCGGGGGTGATGCCCATCATGCGGTGCATGACACCCTTCTTGCCGCGCAGGACGGAGGGATCCTTGCCCTCGAACGTGCAGCGCACTACGGCCGGCTCGGCGGCGGACATCTCCGGCAGGTCGATGACCACGGAAAGGTCTTTGCCGATGTAGTGCCAGTCCACGGGCTTGCCGTTCAGGCTCACCGAAGTGGGAACAAACACCCCTTCCAGGGTCACCTGCACGCGGCGCGTGGCGGGCATCCCATCGTAGCTTCCTTCCCGGGCCGATATCACCACCTCGCAGGCTTCGCGGGTGGCATCCTTCGTCACCAGCGTCGTAGCATAGTCGCTGGCATAGGCCTGGGTGGTGCCGTCGTCCTCGTACAGGCGGCAGCTCCCCTTCCCTTCTCCGGGAACGACGAGGAAACGCTGCACATTGCTCCTTTCCTGGAGCGAGGAGAGGTTTTCATCGGCCATGGGAATGATGGCGCCGGCCTTCACGTACCAGGGGTTCTCGTCCAGGGTATAGGCCAGCGTACGGGTTTGGCCGCCCTCGTACAGGACGCCGGTGGCCATGTCGTACCACTGGTTACCCTGCGGCAGCCAGACGGTGCGGGAGGCAAGGCCCGTGAGCGAATCGACGGGCTCGCCGATGACGGTAGCCAGGATGTCGTCTCCGAACATGAACTGTTCCCGCATGGCGTAGGCTTCCTCGTTCTCGGGGTAGTCGTAGTACATGGGACGCGTCATGCAGATGCCGGTATCATAAGCCTGACGGGCGGCGTTGTAGATGTAGGGAGACAGGGTATAGCGCAGACGGACGGCCTCCCGCATGGGGTTGGCGTACTCCGGCGCATAGGTCCAGATACGGCGCTCGATGTCGGCGCTCTTGGTGGAATGGGTCTTGAAAATGGGCGTGAACACGCCGTACTGCAGCCAGCGGGTGAAGATTTCCGGCTTGTAGGGCTCTCCCAGAACCTGGTGGCCGCCGATGTCGTGGCCCCAGTAACCGTAACCCACGTTGGAGGAGGTGGCGGTGAAATAGGGCAGGAAGGTGAGGACCTCCCAGGTGTCGTAGCAGTCTCCGGAAAAGCCGATCTGGTAGCGGTGGCTGCCCAGGCCGCCCCAGCGGTGATAGATCATGGGACGCGGGGCCTTCTCGGGGCTGAGGCTGCGGGCGCGCCGCACCTTGTCATTGAAGAAGGTGTAGTTGAGCCAGAAGGTGTTGCTCAGGCCCTTGACGTATTCGCTCTGCTTCCACTGCTGCCAGTCCAGCCACCAGAAATCCACGCCCTGGCGCTCCAGCGGGTGGATGACGCTGTTGAAGTAGGCATCGGCCCAGGCCTGCTGGTCGATGCGGAAGGGCACGGGGCACAGCTCCCCTTCTTTCGCGGTGCGGTCCTGGCGGGTCTTGGGGTCACTCCTGAGGTAGAGGAGCGAGTCCCCTTCGTGGTATCTGTAGCCTTGGGGGCCGTCGTAGTCCTTCGTGCGGGAAAGATAATCCTGCACGAAGCCCGCGTAGCAGTCCTCGTAGGGCTGGATGCCCGAGGCAGGATGCAGGTTGAGGGAAGTCTTGAGGTGCAGGGCATGCAGCTGGGAGAGGGTCTTCTCCGGCTGGGGGAAGAGTTCCTTCTGCCAGGTATAACCGGTCCAGCCGATACGCTGGCCGAATTCGTCCTTGGGGGAATTCTTCCGCTGCAGGGTCCAGGTGTCATGCCAGTCCATGTCGATGACCATCACGTCCATAGGGATGTTATGGGAACGGATCTCCCGGGCCAGGTCGATGAATTCGAAATCACTGTACTGCCAGTAGCGGCTCCACCAGTAGCCGAACACATACTTCAGAGGAAGCGGAATGCGGCCGGCAATGCGGGTGAAGTCCGACAGGGCGGCCTTGTAGTCGTGGCCGTAGGCAAAGAGATACAGGTCCTGCCGGTCCCCCTCCGGACGCGGCGCCACCCATTCTCCCCAGTCCGATCCGTCCTTTTCCAGGATGTGGCGGTCGCTCTCGTCCACCACGGCCCAGCCGTCACGGGAAAGGATGCCCTGCTCGTACGCGTCTCCCTTGTTGTTGATCTGGGAATAGCCCTTGCAGCCGTCCAGGGTACGGTAGGTGCCCATCAGGTTGCCGCTCTCGTCCATACCGGGCGCCCACGTCACTTTGCGCACTCCCTTTTTGGCCCGGCTGTCGGCCATGGTGAAAGTTACGCTCAGGTTCTTATCGTCAAAGCGGCCGGGGCCCTTGTACTGAAGGGTGAGGTCCTTGGTGGTAATAACCACGCCGTTCCGGGTTTTCCGCACCCGGTAGGAAGGGACCTCCAGGCGGCGGTTCACCACAGCCAGGGTGGCCCGGTCTTCGAACCGGGCGTCATCGGCCCATTCCATGCGGATGAGGCGGGAGGTGAGTACGGTAAAGCGGGCGTTCCCGCAGGTGACGACGGCCCCGGGCTCCGCCTGGGGGTCGTACTGTAGCATCGCAAAGAGGATGATGGTCAGTAGTCTGTGTATCATATGCCTTGCAAATATACATAAAAAAAGCCCCCGACTGGCAGGTCAGGGGCTAATTCTATCGCAGTAAGAAACTTACTCTGCTGCGGGAGCTTCGGCCTCGGCGGCGGGAGCTTCGGCTACGGGAGCCTCGGCTTCGGCCTTCTTGGCGCGGCTGCGACGGGTGGTCTTCTTGGCCTCCTTCTTGCCGGCGGCAAGGGCGGTCTCGTTGAAGTCCACGAACTCTACGAGCACCATTTCGGCGGCATCACCGCTGCGGAAACCGGTGTGGAGGATACGGAGGTATCCACCGGGACGGTCGGCCACTTTGGGAGCGATGGTACGGAAGAGCTCAGCCGTTGCCTCCTTGTCCTTCAGGTAGCTGAAGACAACGCGGCGGGAGTGGGTAGTATCTTCTTTGGACTTGGTGATGAGGGGCTCAACGTAAGGCTTGAGGGCCTTGGCTTTAGCCTCGGTGGTGGTAATCCTCTTCTTCAGGATGAGGGAGGATGCCATGTTGGCCAGCATAGCCTTGCGGTGACCGCTCTGGCGACCAAGATGATTGACTGCTCTATTGTGTCTCATTGTTAAACGATCTTTTTCTTAGGTTCAATATTGTACTTGGTGACATCCATGCCGAAGGAAAGCTT
>JAEEGK010009381.1_pt1 | contig 22857 bp, 23 predicted proteins | sample 8958771 | NCBI WGS metagenome assembly JAEEGK01 (sample SAMN16246547, study PRJNA631951) | gut metagenome | biome: gut microbiome; feature: rumen; material: SC-attached | host: Bos | place: Iran: Karaj | collected 2018-10 | reverse complement strand
CATCGCATCGGTGGCCATCGGCCATGGTGAGGCAGTGATTTGCTATCCCGATGGCAGTGAGCTGCGACAATCAATGAGTCGCGACTATACTGCCGACAAGGCCATTCATGACCTGACCGACCAATTGCACGTCGAGGGCGACGACTCACACTATTTCGGTATCTTCGGATATACCTCGTTCAACAGCGTGCGCTACTTTGAAAACATCGCTATCAAAGACGAGACGCAGGACAAAAACGATGCCCCCGACATGTTGTACATACTTTATAAAACCATCATCGTCTTCGATCATTACAATAATCTATTGAAACTGGTGACGCTCGATGATGCCTTCGAGTTAGACGCGGTGCTCAGGGCCATGAACCGTGGTGACGTGCGCACCTACGATTTCCACCCGCTGGGCGAGGCCACATCGACGCTAACCGACGAAGAGCACAAAACCAACATCCGGCGAGGCATCAACCACTGCCTGCGAGGCGACGTGTTTCAGATTGTGCTCTCCCGACGCTTTGTACAGCGCTACGAGGGCGATGACTTCAAACTCTATCGTGCCCTGCGAAGTATCAATCCCAGTCCCTATTTGTTCTATTTCGACTTCGGCGGCTTTCGCATCTTCGGCTCTTCGCCTGAGACCCACTGCCGTATAGAAAGGCAACGGGTGGGCGACGGAACGTCGGGAATGGGCTACCGAGCCTATATTGATCCCATCGCTGGCACAACACGTCGCACGGGTGATGCAGATGCCGACCGTCTCGGTGCCGAGTACCTGCGCAACGACCCGAAGGAAAATGCGGAACACGTGATGCTTGTCGACCTGGCACGCAACGACCTGAGCCGAAACTGTCATGGTGTGAGGGTCGATTTCTTAAAGGACTTGCAGTACTATTCGCACGTCATACACCGCGTATCACGCGTTTCGGGCGAACTCGACGAGGGCGCCGATCCCATCCGTGCCTTCATCGACACGTTTCCTGCCGGAACACTTAGTGGTGCGCCAAAGGTGCGCGCCATGCAGCTCATCTCCGAATACGAACCTCATAATCGTGGAGCCTATGGCGGCTGCATCGGCATCATCGGCCTCGATGGCTCTTTAAATCAGGCTATCACCATCCGTACTTTTGTGAGCCGCAATGGAGAACTATGGTTCCAGGCCGGAGGTGGCATTGTGGCGAAGAGCGACGAAGAATACGAGCTACAGGAAGTGAACAACAAGCTTGGCGCACTGCGCAGGGCTATTATTATGGCTGAAAAAATGTAACCACCATGCAAAGAATAGTAATCATTGACAACTACGACTCATTCACGTACAACCTCAGTCACCTGCTGAAAGAGGCTGGGGCTGACGTCACTGTGATTCGCAACGACCGGTTTCAGTTGGAGGAGTTGCAGCAGTTCGATAAAATCGTACTCAGTCCCGGACCTGGCATCCCGTCTGAGGCAGGTCTGCTGCTGAGTGTCATCAATACCTATGCGCCGACTAAACCCATTCTGGGTGTGTGCTTGGGACATCAGGCCATAGGCGAGGCTTTCGGCGCCCGCTTACAGAATCTCGACGATGTCGTTCACGGGGTGGCGACGCCTTGTCGCATCGTAGCCAGTGACCCCATCTTCGACGGTTTGCTGAATAAGATCACGGTTGGCCGCTATCACTCGTGGGTAGTATCATCAAAAGAGTTCCCATCGTGCTTGGAAATCACAGCTGTGAGCGACGACGGCTCTCCGACTGACGACGGCGTACAGACGGAACACATCATGGCTTTGCGCCACCGTCAGTATGAGGTACACGGCATTCAGTTTCACCCCGAGAGTGTGCTCACACCGGAAGGAAAAACCATCATCAAAAACTTTATAGATTTATGAAAGAAATACTGCAAAAACTCCTGAATCATGAAGTCCTAACGCGTCAGGAGATGAAGAACATCCTCTTGGGCATCACGCAGGATGAGTTCCCTGCCGAGCAGGTCACCGCCTTGCTAACTGCCTTGCAAATGCGTGGAGTGACCGTAGACGAACTATTGGGCTTCCGCGATGGCATTTTGGAAACGGGCGTGCCGGCCATTCTTAATGCCGACCGTTATATCGATGTAGTGGGAACAGGCGGTGACCGCAAGAATACGTTCAACATTTCCACTACTGCTTGCTTTGTCATTGCTGGTGCAGGCTATAAGGTCGCCAAGCATGGCAACTATGCTGCAACTTCGGTAAGTGGCGCTAGCAATGTCATTCAGCATCATGGCATACGCTTCACCGATGACCTCGACCATCTCAACCGAAGCCTCGAGGAGGCGGGCATTGTCTATCTGCACGCACAACTCTTCGCTCGTGCGATGAAGTTCGTAGGACCTATCCGCAAGGCGTTGCAGTTTCCAACTATTTTCAACCTGTTGGGACCGCTTGTCAACCCAAGCCAGCCTCCTTGCCAGTTGCTCGGTGTTGCCAATCTCGACCAGATGCGTCTCTATAGTAATGTTTATCAGCGTATAGGAATTGACTATGGCATCGTAACCTCCATAGATGGCTACGACGAGATTTCGCTCACAAGCGGATTCAAAATCTGCACAAACAACTTCGAGAAGGTCTACACTCCAAAGGAACTTGGTCTGAACTACGTTGAGCAGAGCGAAATCTACGGCGGCGAAACGGCTGAAGAAGCAATGAAGATTTTCGATGCCGTGCTCGACGGAACAGCCACAGAGAGCCAGAAAAACGTGGTGATTGCAAACGCAGCGTGCGGAATAAGCATCATGGAGAAGAATCTGTCGATGGAAGAGACAATCGCAATAGCGCGCGAATCGCTCGAAAGCGGAAAGGCTCTTGCCACATTGAAGAAATTCATTGAGATAAACTCTTGATTATGAAAGATATCCTAAGCGAAATATGTGCATACAAGCGCATCGAAGTTGCCAAACAGAAAGAAGCCGTGCCGTTCGACACCATTGTTGAGATGGCAGGTAAACTGATGGCTGAAGACGGCAGTCCGATACGCTCGATGCGTCGCTCGCTCGAAGAATCGAAAAGCGGAATCATTGCCGAGTTCAAGCGCAAATCGCCGTCGAAAGGCTGGATTAAAGAAGACGGCAAGCCCGAAATCATTCCGCCATCGTACTCAGAAAACGGCGCGGCGGCACTCTCAATCCTAACCGACGAGAATTACTTCGGAGGCAGCATGGCGTTTCTGAAAACAGCGCGAAAACTGGTCGAGACGCCTATCCTGCGCAAAGATTTCATCATAGACGAATATCAGCTTTATCAGGCTAAGATAATCGGAGCCGATGCAGTTCTGCTCATCGCCGCCGACCTTACAAAGGACGAATGTAGGAATCTGGCACACACGGCGCACGAACTTCAACTCGAAACGCTGCTCGAGATACACAGCGAGAGCGAACTTGAATATGTTGGCGACTGCATCGACATGGTTGGAGTGAACAACCGCAATCTGGGAACATTCCACACCGACGTGCAGAACTCGTTCAGACTCTCCGAACTTCTGCCGAAAGACATGCTCCGCGTGTCGGAAAGCGGAATTTCGAATCCCGACACGGTGAACGAACTGAGACAGGCAGGATTCAGAGGCTTCCTCATCGGCGAGAATTTCATGAAGACAGAAAATCCGGGCGCGGCACTTGCCGAGTTCATCTCAAAAATAAGATAAGCCATGATTCGTAAGGTATGCGGAATGCGCGAGGCTCAGAACATTCGCGACGTTGAGGCTTTGGGCATCGACTGGATGGGCTTCATCTTTTGGGAGAAGACAAAGCGAAACGTTGCACATAAACCCGACTATCTGCCCGAGAAATGCAAGCGCGTGGGCGTATTTGTCGATGCCGACATCGATTTCATCGAGCAGAAGCAGAAGGATTACGGGCTAGATATCATTCAGTTGCACGGAAAAGAATCGCCCGAATTCTGCAATATGGTGAAGGAAAAACTCGGCACAACGGTAATGAAGGCTTTCAGTTTCAAAACTGCTGAAGATGTTGCAAAGACCGACGAATATGATGGCGCGTGCGACTACTTTCTGTTCGACACTCCCACCCCAAACGCAGGCGGAAGCGGCAAGATGTTCGACTGGTCGCTGCTCGAGAGTTACAAGGGCAACACGCCGTTCATACTCAGCGGCGGAATAGGCATCGGAAGCGTTGAGGCTCTGAAAGCATTCAGTCATGAAAAATGGGCAGGAATCGACGTAAACAGCAAATTCGAGGTCGAACCGGCATTAAAAGACGCCGAACTGCTCCGCTCATTCTTCGAATCACTTTAACAAGACAAGAAAATCTTAAAAATTATGAACAGGATAAATCAACTTTTCAGTAGCAAGAAGGAGAACATTCTTTCAATCTACTTCTGTGCAGGACATCCTACACTCGACGGAACGGTTAACACGATAGAACAGTTGGAGAAAAAGGGCATCGACATGATTGAAATCGGAATCCCTTTCAGCGACCCAATGGCAGACGGTCCTGTTATTCAGGATGCTGCAACAAAGGCTCTGCGCAACGGAATGTCGCTCCGTCTGTTGTTCGGCCAACTGAAGGACATTCGCAAGAGCGTTAACATCCCGCTCGTACTGATGGGCTATCTCAACCCAATCTATCAGTACGGACTGGAGAAGTTCTTTGCCGACTGCGCCACAATCGGCATCGACGGCGTGATAATCCCCGACCTTCCGTTCAAGGACTATCAAGAAACAGTAAAGCCGATTGCCGACAAGAACGACGTTCGCACCATCATGCTGATAACTCCAGAGACGAGCGACGACCGAATCCGCTTCATCGACGAGAACACAAACGGATTCATCTACATGGTTTCGTCGGCTGCCACAACGGGCGCGCAGAAGGAGTTCGACGCCTCAAAGCAGGCTTACTTCAACAAGGTCAACGCCATGAGCCTGAAAAATCCGCGAATGATTGGATTCGGCATTAGCAACAAGCAGACTCTCGAGAGTGCGCAGAAAAATGCCGCCGGCGCAATCATCGGCAGCCGCTTCGTAACGTTGTTCGACCAACTTCAAGACCCTGCCAAGGCTATCGACCAACTTCTCGAAGACTTAAAGCACTGACAACACAAATACATCGAAGATAGCATCTGTAAAGATGAGAAGAAAGCGTTCTGCCGTCATAGCAGAACGCTTTCATTTAATTCATTTGTTTAGCCATCGCGCTGCCCGAACCTGCATATTCTCGCGCAGTTGGTCGCGATAAAGCCAGATTTCGCGCGAGTGATAGTTGCCCTCCTTGCCAATGAGCGGCAGAACATAGTCGGTTGCCGAGAAACCACCGACAAGCAGAAGATTCGAAACCGTATCGAGCGTAACCGTAAGATTATCTTTCTTTTGCTGATTCAGAGGGATGAAAGGCGACGGCTCAGTAACAAGATTAGCTGGAGTGGCATCGGTTCGCCAGTTCACAGGATTGATGCAGACAGTACTACGCGGAAAGATGGCGCACGAAGCATCGCGCACCGAATTGTAGCAGATAGTTACGCCAACATCATCGGCTCGCCGTGCCGGACGGATACGCTTGCATTCGTCGAGCATCTTCTGCGGTATACTCGCCCCAATTATGTAGGCGGCAATCATCCTATTGCAAACAGAATCGTCCATCTGGCGCATCAGTTCGAGGGCAATCATAGCACCTTGACTAAATCCGGCAAGAATGAACGGACGACCTTTATTTTCGTGTCTCAGATAATAGTCGAACGCCTTGCGCACATCGTCGGTAGCCAACGGCAGTCGCGCCGCCGTAAGACTATCGTTCACGAACGACTGGAGCGAGCATTGTCGATAGTATGGCGAGTAGAAATTAAATTTCCCGCCCAGCAAATCGTCCACGCCATTCATCTCACTTAGCATCGGTGCACGAAGGCTGTCAGCGTACGTATCGGCATAATGGCAGATTTCGTTCTTCGACAGAGAATAGTCGCCCGTCTCGGTGGAAATTATGTAGAAAATATCGGCTTCTCCCCCACGGTTGGTCGTGTACCACTGCGACGTGTCGGCATAGTCGGGCTGCTGCGGAATAACCTCGTGCTGCGCCGTAATGCTGCCACGTTCAGCGCACGAAGCGAAGAATATTATTCCGCAAAGCAGAAAAGCAATTATGGAACAGAAATTTGTTCTTCTCATAGTATTCTTGCGTTATATTAGTTGAGCGCAAAGATAGACAAGAAATTGCGAAAACAGCACAAAAACACGCAAAAAATAGAGGTCGGATTTCACACCACGAAAAACGACCTCCGTTTATTATTGTTTCCTTGCCTTCATCAACTCAACCGCCTCTTTTCCAGTCAGATGTACGATGTCGAATCTGATTGCAAGCATGTGAGAAAAACCGCTCTCAATCTCCTTCGTCAAGCCCTCTTCATCATTAGGATTATAGCGTTTGCCGAGAAGTTTTATTATTTCCATCTTTTCTGCCTCATCTTCAACAATATGTATCCGTCCGAAAGCAATCACGCTTCGGAAGAAAGTTGTGTACTTTTCGGGGCGAACCTCGTCTTTCTCGACAACACAAAAAGAAGCCTTGTCGTGCTTGCGTATTGCATCAATCTTATGCCCACTCAAAGCACTGTGAAAATACAGTCGTCCATCGTTATAAACAAAACTTATCGGGACGGCATACGGATAATCCTCATCGCCCAGCAACGCCAATGTTCCTGCGGTTGCCGTTTTCAAAATTCTAATACTTTCCTCGTCTGAAAGTTGCTGGCGTTTGCGCCTCATTTCTCTGAAATTTTCCATATTTTATGATAGTATTTTTAGTCCGATAACCGATGCTACGAGCGTTGCAATGAAGAATAATCGCCAAAATGTGACAGGCTCACCAAATACGAAAATGCCGACAAGCACCGTGCCAGCAGCGCCAATGCCAGTCCATACAACATAAGCCGTACCAATAGGAATCGTCCGCGTGGCACACGCAAGCAAAATCATACTGAGAACCGTGAACAAAAGGAATCCGCCCCACCATGCCCAATATTCAAAACCTGCTACGGCCTTTGCACGACCTATGCAATAGGTAAATCCTACTTCGCACAGTCCAGCTACAAATAAAAAAATCCAGTTCATAAAAATAACCTTACAGTCTGTTTGAGGGCTGCAAGACTATCTCGGCGACTCCTTCTAAGACGGTGCAAAAATACTATTTTTCCGTAAAACAATCACAATTTATGTTGGAGAATTCAGAAGAATTTACTGTTCTCTCAATGGTCGTTTACTGCCGAATTCGATATTTCGTCAGAACTGAATGTGCTTGTTGCTAATCTTTTGCATCCTCGAAAATGTGAAGTGTATTCATGAACAAAAACGGGACATCACAACAGCAAAGACATCTTACGTTTTTTTCCACATAGTTTAATCTTTATGATATAACATAAGTCTGGAACATTTCTTTGCAACAATATTCCAGACTTACGTTCTTATCCATCTCACAATCAGCAAGATTACATATTAAATTTATAAAAATGGTTTACCGGGCCGAAACCGTGACCAATCTCATAATCAGCCCCTGCAATGATGGCAGAGTTGATGTAGTCTTTCGCCAATTTTGCCGACTCGGTAAGCGAACAGCCCTTTGCCAGCATACTTGCAAATGCCGACGACATTGTGCAGCCCGTTCCGTGAGTGTTTCGCGTCTCGATGCGAACCGAAGGCAGTTCAACAACCTCGGCATCCTCGGCATTGTAAAAAATGTCTACAAGTCTGTCTTCGGTCAAGTGTCCGGCTTTCAGAAGTACCGACGTGCCACATCTTTCGGCAAGGACACGAGCGGCATCCTTCAAATCCGATTGTCTGTCGAGTTTCGCTCCGCCCAGCAGAATCTCAGCCTCTGGAATATTCGGCGTAATAACGCGACTCATCGGCATCAAGCCCGAAACGAGGCTCTCAATGGCATTCTCCTCAATCAGCCTATGTCCCGAAGTAGAAACCATCACGGGGTCGAGAACGATATTCTGCACGCCATACTTCTGCAAAACACGGGCAACGGCATCGGCAACCTCGGCAGAATGTAACATTCCAATCTTTACGGCATCTACGCCGATGTCCTCTATAACCGCCTCAATCTGCTGGGTAATAACCTCGACAGAAATGGCGTGAACTGCCTTTACGCCGAGCGTATTCTGCACCGTTACGGCGGTGATTGCCGATGCAGCATAGCATCCGCACGCCGAAATTGTCTTTATATCTGCCTGAATGCCGGCACCACCGCCAGAATCGCTTCCGGCGATGGTAAGAACTCTTCTGTATTTTTTCATTGCATCATCTTGTTTTTTCAGACCACAAAGATAATACTAATTAGCCGAAAGACAGAAGAATCGTGGCTGAGATTTACATTTTCATCAGTTTGCTAACATTTATGTCGCCACTGCCTGTTACGCGCTTGCTAAATTTGCGAGCCTTTCCGGCAAGTTCAACATCGCCGCTACCTGTTACAGAAACTGAGACATCGTAACTTGCAATATATTTGCATTTTACATCACCACTACCTGTAACAGACACTTCTGCGCCGTTGGCTCTAACATCGTTTGCATAGATGGTGCCGCTGCCCGTTACGCTCATCTTTATTTTCGTTGCCACAACCTTCTGCAACTTAACCTCGCCGCTGCCACTTACCGATGTTTTAAGTTCGTCAACCTTCAACTGGTCTCTTACATCGAGGTCGCCGCTACCTGTAACCGAAAATTCCTTTACGGTTGGCGACTGAACATAGACAACAAGTCCGCTCAAATCAACACCTTTATTGAAAAAAAAGGACTTTATACCTTCGCTTTCAACATAAACGCTTAGCTTGCCGTTCTTTACCAGAGTCTTTACACAGGCAACAGCATCTTTCTTGCCAACAACCTTAACGCTGTACCGAGAACCTTGCGTGTAAACGATGTTTATGCTTCCGAGAAGACAGACGCTGCTGAACGTGCCCACATTTCTGACCTGGCTTATGCGGTTGTTGCCCGACGGCTCGGAAGAATCATTGCTTGAAAAATACGGGCTGTCAATCTCGCCCGAAAAAAAATCAGTAGACTTGTCTCCGCCATTTGCAAATGCGAACATTCGTGCCGCTGGAAGCATTACCAGTACTAAAACAGACAATAGATAAACGAGTAAATTTTTCATGTTATGTATTTTTTAATGTTTTCTGTGCATTAGACGCAACAACTATATGGTAACGTTGCAGCAAAACAAATATTTTTTTTACTTTTGCACAAATATTTGTAAAAGAAACGCATATTTAAACAAAATTTTATTGAAATAATGGAGACAATACCAAGTTTTGCGGTTGATCACACCAACTTGCGCCCGGGAATCTACATCTCAAGACAAGATTCAGTAGGAGACGAATTCATCACTACATACGATATCCGAATGACCGGTCCGAACCAAGAACCGGCTCTCGCACCTGCTGCCATTCACACCATCGAGCACATCGTTGCAACATATCTGCGCAACAACGACGAGTGGAAGGACAACGTAATATACTGGGGGCCAATGGGATGCCTTACCGGAAACTATCTCATTCTGAAAGGCAATTATCCTTGCGAGCAGATTCGCAGTCTGATGATTGAAGCGTTTCAGTATGTAGCCGACTACGACGACAATCAGAACGCCGTTCCGGGAACAACAGCTGCAACCTGCGGAAACTATCTGATGCATGACCTTCCTATGGCAAAATGGGAAGCAAAGAGATACGTTCAGCGACTGAAAAACGAATTCTGCTGCGTATATCCGGGAGTTGAGCGACCAACCGACAACAATGGTCTGCAATTCTTCGACGCTTAACAACACTTTTTATTATAACGTAAAATGGACTTGAACGCATTAGACATAGCCAGTATGGCTGGTCATATAATGCTTGAGAACGGAGCTGAGATTTCGCGTGTTGAGGAGGTTATGGAAAGGATAGCATCGAGTTTCGGTGCAGATTCACGAAAATTCTTTGTGCTCAGCAACGGAATTTTCACCACCGGAAAAGGCTATGCCAATGTTGAATTCATACCGATTCACGGTTCGCAACTCGACAAGGTTATCGAGGTAAACCAAATGTCGAGAGACATCGAAGCCGGAATGTACACAATCGAGGAAGCCTACGAAAAACTCAAACAGATAAAGGGCATTCCGCCCCACCCCGTATGGGAGCAACTTTTGGGCTCGGCACTCGGTTCGGCAGCTTTCTGCGCCATATTTGGCGGCGGACTGGCTGATTGCGCTCTTTCGCTCGTGTCGGGAGTGCTTCTGTGGATTTTCGTGCTATATGTAAGTATGCCGTGCTTCTCTAAAGTCACGGGCAACATTGTTGGTGGCATCTTGGTCACGATTTTCAGCATAGTGTGCTATAACTTCGGAATCGGGCATCTCGACAACATCCTTATCGGAGCAATAATTCCGCTGATTCCGGGAGTTGCCTTCACTAATGGAATTCGCGACCTCGGAGCCGAAGACTACATTGCCGGCGCAACGCGAATGCTCGACGCGTTGATGGTTTTTCTCTGCATCGCAGTCGGAGTGTGTATCACCTTCTTGATTGACAGCCATATAGAAGGCTATATGATTCAACTTAAAGGCACTCTTATTGACCCAATCACGGCAACGTGGCCAATACAGATTCTATCGGCATTCGTAGGCACGGCAGCATTCGGCGTTCTGTATGGCGTTCCACGCAAATACTACGTTCCGTGCGCCGTATGCGGAACAGCCGGCTGGATTGTCTATCTGGCTATGCTGAGATATGCCGGCACAAGCACGGTAGAATCGGCTCTGTTTGCCACTATGACGGTGGTTATATCAGCCTATTTCTATGCCTTCAGGCTGGGCTGCCCAGTCATCGTTTTCCTTATCTGCGGAATATTTCCGCTCGTACCTGGAGCCGGCATTTTCTGGACAAGTTACAACATCGTGAGCGACCACCTTACCGCTGCTCTCGCAAGCGGATTCGAGGCCGTAAAGCTCACATTCTCAATCGTCTTCGGAATAATAATAATTACGGAGATGCGACGGCAAATCTTCAAACGTAAAAAGACAAAATAACACAAAAACAGGAAAACTATGCTTATCACAACACATACACCATCGGTCTTGCTGATTTATACAGGCGGAACTATTGGAATGATTGAGAATCCCGAAACTGGGGCTCTCGAAAGCTTCAAGTTCGATTATCTTGCCGAGCAAGTTCCTGAGTTAAAAAGATTTAATTATCGAATCGTAACGTATCAGTTCGACCCGCCAATCGACTCATCGGACATGGAGCCGCAGATTTGGTCGAAAATCGTGCAGATAATCACCTACAATTACAATTTGTACGACGGCTTCGTGATTCTTCACGGAACGGACACGATGGCTTACACGGCATCTGCCCTCAGTTTCATGCTCGAAAATCTGTCAAAACCAGTTATCCTTACGGGAAGTCAACTTCCAATCGGACAACTCAGAACCGATGGAAAGGAAAATCTGATAACGAGCATCGAGATTGCCGTGGCAAAACATCCCGACGGCACGCCGATGGTTCCTGAAGTGTGCATCTACTTCGACAACAAACTGATGCGCGGCAACCGAACGACGAAGATAAATGCCGAGAATTTCTCTGCCTTCTGCTCATATAACTATCCGGTTATTGCAACCGCAGGAATCCACATTAACTACAACGAATCGCTGATAAGAAAGCCGAGCGACAAGCCTCTCAACCCACATTACGTCTATGATTCAAACGTAATTGTGCTTACGCTTTTCCCGGGAATTCAAGAAAATATCATCAGACAAGTTGTTACGAGCAATACGGTTCATGCCATCGTTCTGCGCTCGTTCGGCTCGGGCAATGCTCCGCAAAAAGAATGGCTTGTTAATTGCCTGAAATATGCCGTGGACAACGGAATCGTCGTGGTAAACATCAGCCAATGCCTTGCTGGAAACGTTGAGATGGACCGTTATCAGACTGGTGTCCAACTGCTTGAGGCCGGCGTTGTGAGTGGCCACGACTGCACACTCGAGGCTACAATTACAAAACTGATGTTCTTGCTCGGTCATGGAATGTCGCCAGCCGAAGTAAGAGAAAAAATGACGCAATCAATCTGCGGCGAGATTACCCAATAATCAAGGCACAGCCAAGGTTATAACGTACTCATCAGCAAAGTGATAATAGACTTTCAGAGTGTCGGCAAAAGTCGCGTTTACAGATTGTTTCATCATCATGAAACCATCAGTAAACGCTCCGTCTGACCGATGATAATCAATGACTTTCATCTGTTTCTTAAAATCAACGCCTTCCTTGTCGAGAAGTTTGTAGGCCGCCTCTTTGCCCGACCATACGGCAAGTGACGAATCTTCGAGAAGTTGCTGACTTTCAATCCATAAAGGCTCATCAGTCTCCATATAATGCGTGTGGATTCTGAAAGCCTGCGGCGACTTCTTTTCCAAATCCAAGCCGATCGGATGCTCGTTGCACAACGCAACAGAAGCCCACCCTCTTGAATGAGAAATAGAAATATAAACATCTGATTGTCTGAATATTGGAGAACCGTTTTCTTTATACACAATCTCCTCGTCAAGACCACGGACAAGATACAGAAGAAACCGCACGCCAATCCATTCAAGTTTTCGGCTCGACGCCTTGAAGGTGTCAATCTTAGCCTGATAACGAGCCTTGTTTGGCAGACAGTCGAGCATCATGTCGAGCGGTTCGCTCAACTTCATAGCATAAATCCTAACCGCACCGCAATGGGCAGCAAGAAAATGCTTGCCTTCAACAAAGCGACTGCGTTCAACTTTCCATTCAGAAAAATCCATCAAGCCTTTGCCTCCTCTTTCGATTTAGGTTTGTCGCCTTCTGCAGCCGATTTTATTGTCACCTTCACCTTCAGAATACGACGGTCGTTCATTTCAAGAATCTCAAAATCGAAATTTTTGTACGGGATGACTTCGTGAACCTTCGGGAATTCTCCCTTCAACTCCAGAAGCAAACCGGCAAGCGTATCAGCATCACCTTCGGCATCTTCGAAAATATCATCTTCGAGTTTCAAGATTCGGTAAAAATCAGAAAGCATAACCTTTGCCTCAAAGATGTAAACATTCTCTTTTATTTTTACGAACAGAGCATTTTCCTCGTCGTACTCATCATTTATCTCGCCAACAATCTCTTCGATTATATCCTCCATCGTAACAATTCCGCTTGTTCCGCCAAACTCGTCAACCACGATGGCTATATGTACCTTGTTTGCCTGAAAATCGCGAAGCAAATCGTCGATTTTCTTTGTATCGGGCACGAAGAACGGCGGACGGATTAGCGACTGCCATCTGAAGTTGTTCGGCTTACCAAGATGCGGAAGCAAATCCTTGATGTAAAGCACACCCTTTATATTATCCTTGTTGCCAAGATAGACAGGAATGCGCGAATAATTGTTCTCGACGATGCACTTTAAAACTTCGTTGAACGGCGTACTCATCTCAAGGTCAACCACATCGAGGCGCGATGTGAGCACCTCCTTCACCGTTTCGTCGCCAAATCTGATGATGCCCTTCAGCATATTTCGTTCCTCGGCAATCTCCTTTTTATCAGTCAGTTCGAGTGCCTGATCAAGTTCCTCCACACTTATTGAATGAGACTCTTTCGAAGCCACCTTCTCGGCAATGAACGAAGAATGAACCAAAAGCGATGAAAACGGATAGAAAATGGTACGCAACAACGAGATTGCAGGCGCGGCTATCCGGCAGAACGAAAGCGTGTGCTGAGCCGAATAGATCTTTGGCATTATCTCGCCAAAAAGAAGCAGCAAGAACGTGAGAATAACCGTTGTGAACACAAACTCGGCAACCTCAGAGCCTACGCCAAAATGCAGAACGCACGAGATAATGTAGTTGCACAGCATGATAATCAGCACATTAACAAAATTGTTTGCAATAAGAATGGTAGCAAGCAATCGCTCAGAATCTGAGCGCAGCGTGATTATCCTTTTGTCGGTAGAACTGTCACCTTCTTCTATTTTATTAAGGTCTGTCGGAGCTAAAGAGAAGAAAGCTATTTCAGATGCGCTGACAAATCCCGACATAAACAGCAGCATCAAAGTTATAATCATAGCAATGACTACTCCCACAGAAGGAGTAGTCAGGCTTATGTTACTAAAAATCTGTAAATAAGATTCGGAGTCCAATTAAAATCAATTTAGTTCAACAATCAAAACGGCGTCTGTTCATCGTTAGATGTCTGCACCTCTGGCTGAGCCACAGGCTGCTGTACCGCCGCAGGAGCAACAACCGTCTGTTCCGGACGTCGTCCTCCTCCCAACAATTCCATATTGTCGGCAATAATCTCTGTTATACGTTTCTGCACACCGTTCTTATCGTCGTATGTGCGAGTTTTAATCTTGCCCTCGATATAAACCTTGTCGCCTTTGTGCAGATACTGCTCGGCGATTTTTGCCAGACCTCTCCACAGCACAACATTGTGCCATTCTGTCTGATCCGGAACTTCTGTACCATTGGCAAGTCGGTAGCCCTTTTCGGTCGTAGCCACCGTAAATGTTGCAACCGGCACGTCCTGCATTACATATCTTACTTCAGGATCGCGTCCCAAGTTGCCAATAAGCATGACCTTGTTTAATGACATAAATACTTTAATTTAAGTTTATCAATTATTATATAGCAGCGCAAATATAATGTATTTTGACAATAAAAACAACTACAATGCTAATATTTAGCCATTTAATCAACTTTTTTATGATTTTATTTTCGTGGTTTGACGAAAAGCACTATATTTGCACTCCGAAAAGTAATAATAGTATAATTTAGATATGACTAAAGCAGATATCGTAAGCGAAATTTCAAAGAAGACAGGTATCGATAAAACAACCGTTCTAACTTCTGTTGAAGCCTTTATGGATGTGGTTAAGGAATCACTTAACAATAAGGAAAATGTTTACCTTCGCGGATTCGGCAGTTTTGTCGTTAAGACTCGCAAGGCTAAGATTGCCCGCAACATCTCAAAGGGTACAGCCATCACCGTTGCAGAGCACGATGTGGCATCATTCAAGCCATCTAAGGCATTTACTCTTGATAAGTAATTGCCTATAGAATAAGAGAATTAGTTAACAAAATTATTAATCATTTAAATTTCTAAGCAATGCCAAGCGGAAAAAAGAAAAAAAGACACAAGATGTCTACTCACAAGCGTAAAAAAAGACTAAGAAAGAACAGACATAAGAGCAAGTAAAAAATGCTAAAGTCTGTCAGACTTTATAAAAGAACAAACTTGTAAGCCCTGAAACTTATAGGTTTGTTCTTTATTTATAAGTCGACAAGTAGTTTTGAGTACTAACCAAACAGTTCGTAGAATGAAAAGCGAAGTTTTTGTTGATGTTCGCCCCAAAGACATATCAATAGCACTACTCGAAGACAAGTGCTTGGTTGAGTTCCAGAAGGAAGGCCGCGCAGCCTCTTTTTCTGTGGGCAACATCTATCTGGCAAAGATACGCAAGCTGATGCCGGGACTGAACGCATGTTTCGTCGATGTCGGCTTTGAACGCGATGCATTCCTACACTATCTTGACCTTGGTCCTCAATTCAACTCTCACGCCAAATATTTGAAGCAGGTTTTAAGCGACCGCAAAAAACTCTACCCTATTTCAAAGGCCACTGTGCTGCCCGATATAGACAAGGGAGGCAGCGTGCAGAACACTTTGCAGCAAGGACAGGAGGTTCTTGTTCAGATTGTTAAAGAGCCTATATCTACCAAAGGTCCGCGACTAACATGCGAAATATCATTCGCAGGACGCTACCTTGTACTGATTCCTTTCAACGACAAGGTATCGGTATCATCAAAGATAAAATCTGGCGAGGAAAGAGCCCGTCTTAAGCAACTTATACACAGCGTAAAGCCAAAGAACTTTGGCGTTATCGTACGCACCGTTGCCGAAGGCAAGAGAGCCGCCGAACTGGATGCCGAGCTTAAAATGCTGCTCAAACATTGGGAAGACGCACTTGCAAAGTGTATGAGCGCCCAGAAAACGCCTATGCTTGTGCACGAAGAGACAAGCCGTACGGTAGCTTTACTGCGCGATCTTTTCAACCCTTCATACGAGAACATCTATGTAAACGACGAGAAGGTGTTCCACGAAGTGAAGGATTATGTGTCGATAATCGCACCAGAAAAGACCGACATAGTAAAACTCTACACGGGGCAATTACCTATCTTCGACAACTTCGCCATCACAAAGCAAATAAAGTCATCCTTTGGCAAGACAATCAGCTACAAGCACGGTGCATACCTTATTATAGAGCACACAGAGGCTCTGCATGTGGTTGATGTGAACAGCGGAAACCGTTCGAAATCGGAAAACGGACAGGAAGCCAATGCCCTCGACGTAAACCTTGGTGCTGCCGATGAGCTTGCACGACAGTTAAGACTGAGAGATATGGGTGGAATCATCGTTGTAGATTTCATCGATATGACTCAAGCCGAGAATAGACAGAAACTTTATGAGCGCATGTGTCAGAACATGCAGAAAGACCGCGCGCGCCATAACATTCTGCCTCTTAGCAAGTTCGGTCTGATGCAGATAACCCGTCAGAGAGTACGCCCTGCAATGGATGTAACGGTAGATGAGACATGCCCTACCTGCAACGGAAAGGGCACGATAAAGTCGTCTATCCTGTTCACCGACATGATTGAGAGTAAAATTGACTATCTGGTTCACAAGTTGGGAATCAAGAAGTTCAAGTTGTACGTACATCCTTACATTGCCGCCTACATAAATCAAGGCTTCATCTCGCTAAAGAGAAAATGGCAATTCAAGTACGGCTTTGGCTTCAAGGTAATTCCTTCACAAGAATTGGCATTCTTACAGTACGAATTCATCGACGGAAACGGCGAGGAACTCGACATGAGAGAAGAATCGGAAATCATGTAAAGAAATTACGCACAAAAAAGTATTAAGGAGGCTGTCTGCAATCATGTCGACAGCCTCTTTCTTTTTCTCAAAACAGAAATCGGCAACAAAATACCGGCTAACATTTTTATATCTAGCAGCATAAAAAGTTAATAAAAATGTTTTTCAACTACTTTTTTTTTTGCAAATTTGCAAATCAAATTCAATAGACTAAAAAATGAATCAAGAAAACAGAGAGACACAAAATCCGTTTCTGCAAGAATGGACTACTCCGCACGGAACAATCCCGTTCGACAAGATACATGTTGATGACTTTGAGCCTGCACTGAAAATAGCACTCGACAAAGCCAATGATGAAATAGAACGCATCACATCAAACCCAGATGCACCGACTTTCGAGAACACCATCGAGGCTCTCGCAAAGCCAAACGAACTTCTGGACAACGTGTGCAACACTCTGTTTAACTTGATGAGTGCCGAGACCAACGACCAGATTGACGAGGTGGCACAAAACGTTTCTTTGAAACTCACCGAGCACAGCACCGAGGTGATGTTCAACAAAAAACTCTTTGCACGAGTAAAGGCGGTTTACGAGCAGAAGCCAGCCCTCAATGCCGAGGAATCAATGCTTCTGAACAAAACGTACAACAGCTTTGTGCGAAGCGGTGCAAACCTAAGCGATGAAGGCCAGCAGAAAATGAAGGCTCTCGAGGCAGAGAAGTCTCAGCTAACAATAAAGTTCTCGCAGAACAATCTGAAAGAGAACGCAAAATTCATTCTTCACATCACAGACGAAGACGATTTGGCAGGGCTTCCCGAAAGTTCGGTAGAGGCGGCAAAGCAGGCTGCCGAAGAGCGCAGTCTGGACGGCTGGGTATTCACGCTCGAAGCACCAAGTTACAGTCCGTTCCTGACATACGCAGACAAGCGCGAACTGCGCGAGAAAATCTATCGTGCCTATAACACAAAATGCTTCCATGACGATGAATTCGACAACAAGGAAATTGTAAAGAGGCTCGTAAACATCCGTCGCGAGAAGGCTCAGCTTTTGGGATTCAGCACATACGCCGAATACACTCTGAAAGAGCGCATGGCAGGCAATTCTGAAAACGTTTACAAGTTACTGAACCAACTTCTCGAGGCTTACAAACCAACTGCACACAAGGAGATTGAAGCAGTAAAAGCCAAGGCTAAGGAACTTACCGGCTCGGACATCGAAATTATGCCGTGGGATTTTGCCTACTATTCAAACAAGCTGAAACAGGAGTTGCACAACCTCAACCCAGAGATGCTGCGCCCTTACTTCCAACTCGACAAGGTTAAGAAAGGAGTCTTCGGACTGGCAACAAAACTCTACGGAATAACATTCAAAGAAAACAAGGATATCCCCGTATATCACCAAGATATAACAGCATACGAAGTGTTCGACAAAGACGGCTCTTTCCTTGCTGTTCTCTATACCGATTTTCATCCACGAAAGAGCAAGCGTTCGGGCGCATGGATGACATCGTTCAAAGAGCAGTATATCGATGAAAACGGAGTTAACCACCGTCCGCATGTAAGCATTGTGATGAATCTGACGAAGCCGACACCGTCAAAACCAGCCCTGCTGACACTAGGTGAGATAGAGACGTTCCTTCACGAATTCGGACACGCGCTTCACGGCATGTTCGCCAATACGAAGTATGCCGAACTGAGCGGAACAAACGTATGGTGGGACTTCGTAGAATTGCCATCGCAGTTTATGGAGAACTATGCCGTTGAACCTGATTTTCTGAACACATTCGCATCGCACTTCGAAACAGGCGAGCCGATGCCTTCGGAATTGATTGACAGAATCATCGCAAGCCGAAACTTCAACTGCGCATACGCATGTCTCAGACAAGTGAGTTTCGGACTCCTCGACATGGCTTATTATACAAAGACCGAGGCTTTCGACGAGGACATCAAGACATTCGAGCAGAACGCATGGAAAGAGGCTCAGGTTTTGCCAGTCATCCCCGAAAGTTGCATGACTGTTCAGTGCGGGCACATCATGAGCGGCGGATATTCAGCCGGATATTACAGCTACAAATGGGCAGAGGTGCTTGATGCCGATGCCTTCTCGCTCTTCAAGCAAACAGGCATATTCAACACAGAAACAGCAGAGAAATTCCGCCGCGAGGTTCTTTCGAAAGGCGGAACAGAGCATCCGATGGAACTTTACAAGCGTTTCCGCGGACAAGAGCCAAGCATCGATGCCCTGCTGAAGCGTAACGCCATTATATAAACTATGAACAAAAAAGAAGAACTCGATTCGAGATACATGAGAATGGCCCGCATCTGGGCCGAGAACTCGTATTGCAAACGCCGTCAGGTCGGAGCCTTGATGGTTAAGAACAACATGATAATTTCCGACGGATACAACGGCACTCCGTCGGGATTTCCGAATGTCTGCGAGGACGAGAACAACGTAACATTCCCCTACGTTCTGCATGCCGAGGCTAACGCAATAACCAAACTGGCACGCACGAGCAACAGTTGCAGCGAGGGAGCAATACTCTATGTAACGGCATCGCCCTGCATAGAATGTGCCAAACTGATTATTCAGGCTGGCATAAAAAGGGTTGTCTACGGCGAGAAATATCGCTTGAGCGACGGAATCGAACTTCTTGAGAGAGCAGGCATCGAGGTAGTTTTCCTCGATGTTCACGAAGAAAAATAAGAGTAAAAAGAGAAAAAGTTAAGCACTATGAGCAATAACCGTTCACCACGTTTCGTACCTCTGATAATAGCCGTGAGCATTGTTGTGGGCATCATCATCGGAATGTTCTACACCAACCACTTCACTGGCAACAGATTAGGTATAATAAACACATCTTCCAATAAACTAAACGACCTTCTGAGAATAATCGAAGACCAGTACGTTGATTCAGTAGATGAAGCCGAACTTGTTGAGAATTCGATGTCCGAGATTCTGTCGGAACTCGACCCCCACTCTGTCTACATCAGCGCAAAAGACGCGCAGGCTGCCGACGATGATTTGAAAGGCAGTTTCAGCGGAATCGGTATTCAGTTTACAATCCGCAAGGACACAATCCATGTGAACAACGTGATTAAGGGCGGTCCTTCGGAGAAGATTGGCATCATGCCGGGCGACCGAATCATTTCGGTTGACGGAAAGCCATTCGTTGGCAAGGAAGTCACAAACCAAGAGGCAATGCGCCGTCTGAAAGGTCCTAAGGACAGCAAGGTTAAATTGGGCATCAAGCGTCGCGGAGTTAACAAAACGCTCTACTTCACCATAATCCGTGGCGATATTCCTGTCAGAAGCGTTGATGCCTCTTACCTCATCACCCCAACCGTTGGCTATCTGAAGATTAACAAGTTTGCCGAGACAACTTATTCAGAAATGATGATTGCCCTCGCGCAACTCAGTCAGCTTGGAATGAAACAGCTCATCATCGACCTTCGCGGAAATACAGGCGGAATAATGGACGCAGCCATAAACATGTCGAACGAATTCTTGCAGAAAAACCAGCTTATCGTTTACACGCAAGGCAGAAAGCATCCTCGCAAAGATTACCGAAGCGACGGAAAAGGCGCATACAGAAACATTCCGCTGTGCGTACTGATTGACGAAGGCAGCGCATCGGCAAGCGAGATTTTTGCCGGAGCAATGCAAGACAACGACCGCGCTGATATCATCGGCCGCCGCTCATTTGGAAAAGGTCTGGTTCAACAGCCTATGGGCTTCCGCGACGGCTCAGTAATCCGTCTGACGATAGCAAGATATTACAGTCCTTCGGGCAGATGTATCCAAAAACCTTACGAAAAGGGACACGACGAAAACTACGAGATGGACTTGATTACCAGATACGAGCGAGGAGAATTCTTCTCACAGGACAGCATAAAGCAGAACGGTCCTAAGTTCAAGACACTGAAAGGACGCACGGTTTACGGCGGTGGTGGCATCATGCCAGATATCTTCGTGCCAGAAGACACAACATCTATAACATCATATTATAGAGAATCCGTAAACTCAGGTCTTGTGCTCGAATTTGCATATCAGTACACCGACGAGAACCGCGAAAAAATGCAGAAATACGGCACAAGCAGCGAACTCGCCAAGTATCTGAAAAATCAGGGATTGGTTCATCAGTTCGTAAACTATGCCGAGAAGAAAGGCTTGAAACGCAGAAATCTGATGATTCAGAAAAGTTACAACCTGTTCGAGAACACACTCATCGGAAGCGTAATCTACAATATGCTTGACATCGAAAGTTACATAGAGTTCAAGAACAAGCAAGACGCAACCGTAAAGAAAGCAATTTCGCAATTCGAATGAACAAAAAAGAAATAAGAAAACATATTGCTTCGATCAAGAAGCAGTATACTCCACAGCAGTTGCTCCAATACTCTAACCAAGTGTTGGAGCAACTTGCAAGTAACCGTCACTTCAGCGATGCAAAGACAATTCTGCTATATCACTCGCTTCCCGACGAGGTGAACACGCACGATTTTGTAAAATCGTTGGCAGAGAAGAAGACGGTTCTACTTCCTGTCGTGGTTGGCGATGTTCTTGAAATAAGAAGATACACCGGCGACAACGACCTGAAACTTGGCAGTTTCAACATTCTTGAGCCATGCGGAGAGCCGTTTACAAACCTTAAAGAAATTGATGTTGCCATTGTTCCCGGAGTTGGATTCGACCGAGAGAACAACAGACTTGGACGTGGAAAGGGATATTACGACAAACTTCTGTGCCAGATGCCCGATGTCTACCGAATTGGAATATGCTTTCCGTTTCAGTTTTTAGACAAACTGCCATACGAAGAGCACGACATCAAGATGCACGAAGTCATCAGTGGAACATTATAGACGTAATAACCTGAGCGCCAACTTTTTCATTGAGTTGCTGCACAAGTCTGTCGCGACGAAGAAACAAGTCGTGCTTCAGAGCCGGCGACTTAATCTCGACATGCAAAGTCTGATTTTTGATGAACATATCGCCCGTGTAGCGCATAATGGCATTGCCCAGAACATCGCGCCATGCCGAGTTCATCAGATGAAACTCGTTTAGCGGAGATTCAAGTCCATTCTGGCGCAAGAAAAAATTCAGCACCTCACCTATCGACTGTTCCTTTCGTCTAAACATGTCTTTCTTTTATTTCGCCTGCCGACACATCAAACAGTTTATACTCGCCATTCATGCTCGACAGAATGGCATCGAGATTATCCTTGTTTGTGTCGGTTATAAATGTCTGACCAAATTCATCGCTCGCCACAAGTTTTACAATCTGCTCTACCCTACGCGCATCGAGTTTGTCGAAAATATCATCGAGCAGCAGAATCGGAGTCGTCTTTCTACCTGTTCGGCGGAGAAAATCGAACTGCGCAAACTTCAGCGCAACGACAAATGTCTTGCACTGTCCTTGCGAGCCTTCCTTCTTTAGCGGAAATCCGCCGAGCGACATTATCAAATCGTCCTTGTGAATGCCATGAAGCGAATATCCGACAATTCTGTCCTTGGCCCTATCGCGCTGTATTACATCAAGCAGATTGCCTCTCTGTCCGTGCGAAACATATTCGAGTTCAACAGTCTCGTGCTCTGACGATATAAGTTGATAAAACTTCTGAAAAATAGGCATGAACGCCGAGATAAACTCGGTTCTCGCCCTGAAAATCTTGTCACCTTCGATAGCCATCTGTTCTTCCCACAACGAGACGAGTGTCCAGTCTGGCTCTTCTTCCATCTTCAGCAGAGTGTTTCGCTGCAAAAGTGCTTTATTATAACGGATTAGCGCGTCGAGATATTCGCGGTCGTACTGCGATATTACGACATCCATAAACTTACGCCTAACCTCACTTCCGCCCGAGATAAGTTCAGCATCGTCGGGTGACACCATCACCAGCGGAATAAGTCCGATATGCTCGCTCAACTTTTTGTAATCCTTCTTGTTGCGTCTGAAACGCTTCTTCGTGCCGCGCTTCATTCCGCAGTATATGTCC
>JAEEGK010009379.1_pt1 | contig 22862 bp, 27 predicted proteins | sample 8958771 | NCBI WGS metagenome assembly JAEEGK01 (sample SAMN16246547, study PRJNA631951) | gut metagenome | biome: gut microbiome; feature: rumen; material: SC-attached | host: Bos | place: Iran: Karaj | collected 2018-10 | reverse complement strand
GGAGTGCTTTCTTTTCCGGAAGAATGTACCTGTACAGTGGAAGCTGTGTCGGTATAGCATTTTGTTGTTTCCGGAGTTGAAAGATAGATCCATGTTCCAGTTACAGCGATAGCTGCCACTACTAATGCAGTGATTGGTATAATAGTGGCAGCTTTATTGGTATTAAATTTATATGACTTTTTTTGTCTGCTCATGATTTTGGTTCTTTTCTCTGTCTAATCGGCTTATTTTCTGGAGCCTTCTCTTTTCTACCAGGATGAAGTTGCCTTTTGCCTGAAGGTCAGTGATTTCTTTTTTCACATATCCGTCTTTTCCGGCTACAAGAATTGATGGTAGGATAAAGGGCTCAAACTTTAAGAAATACTCCTTTTTCTCATACATAGGGATATTATCTTTTAGATACCCACTGATGGTTGACTGATTAGCAATATCAAAGTGATCTGCGATTTGCTTTTGCGTCATGTGATGATATTTCATATTGATTTCCATGGTAAATGATGTGTAAAAGAAAAAGTCATCTGGAATGGGGAAGTCCTTAAGGTTTTTCCAGAGCTTATAGACGTATTTGCTTGGTAACTCTTGTTTTTCTTCATATTGTGAATAAAAAAGTTCAGTAATTCCTATGATTTCAGCAAAGTCGGCTTTCTCAAGGCCATACTTTTCCCTTACTGTTTTTAATGCAATTTCCATACTTATCCGTCACCTTCCGTTAGATCTATCAATTCATCAACGGCTTTTTCAAGGCTTGACTGCTTGGATGCGCTGATGTTTGAATTCTTTTTTTCCCGATTTAAGGTTGATTCTTTGGGTGCAACGATCTCAAGCTTCACAGTCTGCTCTTTCTGCTCTGGTGCAGAGTAGTTTTCGATTTTCTCCATGGCTTTGGTTTCAGATACCTGATCCTTGCCAAAAGGGGCAACGAAAAAACCAGTACAAAATAGAGCTCCTGTCACAAGGACAGTTGCTATTGTGATTTCTATTGCTTTTGACGGGGTTGATCTATATAGTGCTCGTTTCATAAAAATAATTATAGTATATGTAAAAATATATTTCAATATAATATATCTGAAAATATAAGGTATAGGCAATAAAAAAAGCGATTACCGTATGGATAACCGCTAATTTTGCTTTTGGCGATCAGACAATTTCTTCGTATTCGGAATCTGTAACTGTGTAGAAAATCAACACATTCAGGTCAACCAGGCATAATCCAACCATTACCGAATCAAAGGTTGCATATCCTTCATGGACCATGTACAGTGCAATGCCTACACTAATGAGCATCCATGTACCTAATACCATTCCATCTGTGATGAAAGATATAAAAGAGTACAGTGCCGGCTGATGCTTCTTAATATACAGCATTTTCCTTGCGAATTTTATAACTGCCTTGTTTTTTGCCAATGTTTTCATGTGTTTTGCCTTTCTTTTGATTTAAGGTTGCGTTCCAGGTGTAGTCACATAAGGACTACATCAGGGCGAAGATTGTTAGTTACAGGAACATCGTGCAGTAGCTTCTGGTAATGCTCATTCTGCTCAGCGATGACTTCCGTAAGCTGCTTTATAGCTACGGTAAGGTTGTGGTTAAACTCCATCTGCTCTTCCAAAGCCTTATTAAGCTTTGAAACGCTTCTGTTGAGCTCCTCAACATTTTCTGCGAACTGATAATCTCCTCTTGTTTCTAAAAGTGCCATTGTTTTTTTCCTCCTTTGGATTTAAGTGAGTTGCTTTACGTTTCCGTTTTTGTAATAAAAAAAGAACAGACTTATTCCTAAGCTGCTCTCTTCGCTACAACTATTGAGTGTAGTTGCTCTATACCTATATTTAGGTAAAAAAATAAGCCCAAACGCAAACACGTTCAGACTACTACAAGCAATAATATAAACTATACTACAAAAACAAGTATATTATAACGTATATAATATGCATTGTAAAGGAGACTTTTATGACTGGCATTGAATTTGGACGATGACAAATACTTGTGCTTTGTGTCAATGTATGATACTATTATATACACGAACATACATTCGGGGGCAATTACTATAATATGCTATAGGGGATGAGGGTTAGATGTATACTGTGCGTTTGGGATTATACACAACTAAGCATGATTACCAGATTTTAGAAAAGCGTTTTCATGCAATATGCCATATACATAACGTTATGGTGAAACATGCGCGTGCACTCCTGATAAGGTTAAAATATGATAAAGAGTTTCAATGCCTAAAATCTGAGTACTCAGAGCTAATTAAGAAAAAGAACTCTATTAACAGAGGTTATCTATCTAAAGAAGAAAGCAGTCGTAAGAAATACCTGTCAAGGCAGATGACAGATATTCTTATAAAGGAAGGGCTGTCTGAATATGGTTTCCATTCCTATATTAAAGTGTGTGGTCGGCAGTTTCGTAAGTGTTTGGCAGGCCAACAGATACAAAAAGAAGCCACTCGAGTGTGGCGAGGGACAGAAGAAGTCATATTCGGTAATGGCGCAGGAATTCATTTCAAAAAATATACCGATATTCGTACTATATCTGGTAAGTCTAATAGCAATGGAGCTATTTTTTCAAGGGATACTATGTCTGTTAAATGGAAGGGCTTGTCATTTAAGTGCAGATTACCAAAGGATACTTCATATATAGAGGAAGCTCTTGAATCAGATATCTCATATTGTGAAATTGAGCGCAAAATGTTTCCCAATGGCTGGCACTACTATGTGATTATATATTTTAAAGGAGAAGCTCCACGCAAGAAAAAAAATATAGGGGATAGGGATAATATAACTGGAATTGACATTGGAACATCAACAATGGCAGCTGTATCAGATAATGCTGCTAGTTTAAAAGAACTTGCCCCCAGATGTAGGGATTATAATAGGCGCATAGAGAAGCTAAGTGTTCGCATGGATAATTCTATACGCATGATGAACCCAAATAAATACAATCCTGATGGAACAATAGACAAAGCAAATCATGATGATTGGAAATTCTCCAAAACATATATTAAAAACCAAAGGAAACTCAGATCACTTTACAGACAGAAATCTGCTTATATCAAACAGTCACATGAGGAAATCATAAATCAGTTGATTGAAGATTCTGTGACCTTTATCATCGAGGATATGTCTTTTAAAGGACTTCAGCGTAGGTCAAAAAATTCAAAACGATCCGACAAAACTACTGCTATTATGAAGAAAGATGGAACAGTTAAACAGGTCTGCAAATATAAACGGAAGAAGCGTTTTGGAAGATCCCTAAACAATCGTGCACCTGCGAGTTTTATATCAATTTTGACAAATAAGGCTGTCTTATATGGAGGCGGGGTGTGCATGGTAAAAACCAAAGAGTTCAGGGCTAGTCAATATGATCACGCTACAGACACATATTTAAGAGTTCCGCTGAGAGAAAGGGGAAAATTTATAGATGGATATTACGTGCAGAGAGACTTGTACAGTGCATTCTTATTAAAAAATACGAACAAAGCTTTAAGCAAACCTGACAGAGAAAAATGCATAAATGGATTTAACAGATTTATTGAATTGCATGATGAACTTATAGAGCAGATGAAGCAGGATAATATCTCAATGAAACAGTGTTTCGGATTCTAAGTAAGTAGTCAAAGGCTCAGACATAAGCCTTCCGTCTTGGCAAGAAATGCATTAAGCAATGAAGCCCTACAGGCGGTAGATCTTGAAAGACTTAACTATATCCCTCCTATATGACTGTGGTGATGTTAAGAGAATCCAAAGAGTCCCATGACTTCAATTATGGGAGTATGTCAATACAAAAACAATATTATAATGTTGGGGTCAAAAGTCATATTATTGCATATTTCAAGTTTTAACAGGGCGAGATTTCACTCGCCCTGTAATGATCATGATCATGATATCTTAGAATACTTATTCTCAAAGTCCAGTACAATCTTCTTTTCATTCTTATCAACGGCAAGAGCTGCTTTGTAGGAACCCTTCCCCGATTTTTTAGTAAAGGTATACATACCGGTTCTACCTTCTCTGACCAGCAGATCTATCATTTCGGGAGTGATCTTAACTCCTCCGATTTCAGATACAAAGAATGAACATCCACTGCCTTGGCTGTTGTCCTGACATTTATAGCCAAGTCTTGTTGTCACAACTGGCTTTCCACAGATAGGGCATGTCAGCTCTGTTTTCTCAGAAGTAAACTTTGGTCTGGGAGTAGGTTCTTCAGAGGGAATCGACTTGAGCTTTTCATAGGTCTTATGAATTTCATCGTTCAAGACTTTCTCGTATTGGGCTTTGGTAACTGTATTTTGCTCAATTTCAGAAAGTCCTTTTTCCCAACTGGCGGTCATTTTGGGTGACAGGAAACCAGGTATGGTTGAATTCACAATGTCATAAACTGCTTCTCCGTCAGTATGAGGAGTGATAACCTGAGTCTTTTTATTGATGCAAAGATATCCGATCTTTATAAGCTTTTCCAGTATTCCTGCTCTCGTTGCAGATGTTCCAATACCTGAGCCTTTAATCTGAGCTCTGAGGTCTTCGTCCTCTATAAGGTTTCCTGCGTTTTCCATGGCTAGGATCATCGAGCCGGAAGTGTACCTCTTTGGTGGAGTTGTTGTGCCATCTTCAGTGAAGAATTCAGCTTCGTATTCATCACCCTTCATGAGAAACTGGCTGAGGCGAACTCCATCGCAGTCATCTGTTTCATCTGTCTTTCCCTTTAAAACTTCAAGAAAGCCGATTTTTGTCATGGATTTTTCTGAAATCTTAAAACGCTCATTATTATGTGCCTTAAGGATGGCTGTGGAAGTGTTAAATTCTGCCTGCGGTAGGAAGATACATATAAAACGGTCAACAATCATCTGATAGACAGCAAGCTCTAATTCTGAAAGTCCTGAGATATCTCCCTGTCCTGTAGGGATGATAGCGTAGTGATCTGTGATCTTACTGTCGTTGCAATATTTTGTGTTTTCAATTCCGGAATACATGCCAAAATTAAGGATCTGTTCGATAAATCTCTTGTTGTAGCCAATTGATTTAAGACCATTCAAGTTCTTGTCGATTTCCTTACATATGGCGGTTGAAAGATATCTTGCATCTGTTCTGGGATAGGTAGTTAGCTGCTTTTCATAGAGGGACTGTGCCACCTCTAAAGTCTGATTCGGAGATATTTTGAATTTCTTTGTGCAGCTGTTTTGAAGTTCAGCAAGGTTGAATAACAGTGGGGCGCTCTTTTTCTCTATCTTATCTTCTACGCTTGTTACCACAAGTTTTGGAACCTTACTCAGCTCATCAAGGAATTTATTTGATTCAGCTTCGTTTAGGAATCCCTTATTATCGTATAGAAGCGGTGAATTGTAGTATTTTGAATCTTTATCTATTATCCAGTCTGCGGAAAATTCGTACTTTCCGTTTGAGCAATTTGCAAAGACTTTTGAATAGGTTGTGGGATTGAAATTACGTATCTCACGCTCCCTGCTTACAACCATTCCAAGAACACAGGTCATTACACGGCCTACTGATATGGGCTTCCACTTCTGAGAGCGGATCTTATCATTAAAGCTTCTCCCAAACTTGCAGGAAAGCATTCTCGAATAATTAAGACCAAAGGCATAATCTTCTATCGCTCGCATAAATCCGGCATCTATAAGGTTTTTGTATGAACTGAACGGCTTCATTCTAAGAAGGCCATTACGGATTTCTTCTTTTGTCTGTGAATCAATCCAAAGAACTTTCTCTGTGACATGGCCATTGTTCCCAGCGAGCATTTTGATGTAAGTCTGGATAAGGATCCCTTCACGACCGGAGTCGCCTGCATAGATGATTTGATTGATTTCTGGTCGGTTGTAGAGCTGCTTTACAATCTTGAACTGCTTAGAACTTTCCTTAATTACTTCATACTTGTATTTTTCCGGAAGAAAAGGCAGATCATCAAAGTTCCAGTTCTTATATTTTGGATCATATTTCTCCGGATATGAAAGAGTTACAAGGTGGCCGACAGACCATGTTACGAAGTAGTAATTACCATCCCATTTTGATTTTCCTTCAATGTATCCGTCTTTTTTCTGAGGATTTTCAAGGTCAAGTGCGTCGGCATATGTTCTTGCTACTGATGGTTTTTCTGCGATCATTACCACGTTCATACGTCTTATTCTCCCTTAGATGATTCGGTGGAGGCTTCAGAGCTTCCTTCTGCAACCTCTTCTGTTTCAGTGATACTTGCTTCTGCTGCTGCTTCTTCTGAAGCGCTTTCTGCTGCGCTTGCTTCTTCTGCCGCTTCAACTTTGCTTTCATCTTCAGGAGCAGCATCTTCATTTTCTGATGAGTCTGCTTCTGAAGGTTCACTGTGGACCTCATCCTCATTTGCGATGTAATAATATGCTGCGCTTACCTCTTCTCCGGTAAGTGAGTTCCTTTCGCCGCACTCGATACAGTATTCATAGCAGCCGTTTGGTACTGGATAGTAAACATAGAGATTTCTGAACCAGTCTCCGTCCTCTGTCATCTTATGATCCATCTCATAAGTTCTCGCTTCATAACGGATTCCTCTGTATCTAAGCGCCTCACCATCAAGACCTTTGAGCTTGATGTTTACATAGTCTTCATTGGCACAGTTTCTATAGTTGAGGTCATATTCAAGAACCTCCCATGACTGACCATCAGGAGCTTTGAAGTAATCATATTCGCCGGAAGATGTGCAGTAATCCATGATAAGCTTCTCTGCCTCTTCTCCTCTGTATACCTTCTTAGGACAGATGATCGGCTCTTCATAAGATGTCGTGTAGTCGTTAAATGCACTTAAGATACCATTGTCGCCAAGGAGCAGCATGTTGTAAGGGCTTGAGGTGTAGGCTTTCTCTTCATCTTTATCTACAATACTGTTCTGATTGGAAAGATTGAGTGAGTTCTCATCATATTCAAAAACTTCTTCTGTGGTATCAACAGCTTCTTTTGAGTTGTCGCCGGTAAGAGATACTGCATAGATATCCTGAGCAATGTCCCCTTCTGAATTAGAAAAGGCAAAAGAATTTATGATGTTCTCTATACCATTTTGTGAAGTTGTTGGAAGCTTGTCGTATCTCTCTCCAGGAACACCTACGAATATGGACCACTCTTCTCCGTCTTTACTGATGTTTGCAAGTTCTCCGACGAAATCGCCATATGTGGTTGAGTTAATGGAAACACCAGCACATGCCTTTGTGATGGTTACCCCGTTTTCTGTCTCAGAAGAGAACTTCTTTGTTCCCTGGGTAAACCAGATATTCATAAGGCTTGTATTAAGAAGAGAATACTCTTTGTCGTTTGAGTCTGCGATCCAGAAGTCTGTGCCTTTCTGAACAGCTACGATAAGGCTCTGCATATTGAACAGAAGGTATTTGTCTGTTCCGTTTTTATAGGAATAATACTGATTCTTTTGAAAGCCTATGTTATCAGATATCTGCGTGATAGCTGTGGCTTTTTCTACGAATGGAGAATTGATATAGAATGAGACACCGGGAACACTGGTTATTTCTGTATATCCTGGGCGTTCTTTTTTTGTCAGAGTTTCCTCGGATGTCTTCTGGTTCGCGTTTACAAAGACAGAGCCGATAACCATGACTATTGCTGCGATCATAACTATTAAGATAAGAATTCGAGACTTCATTTTTATTTGCTCCTATAATATAAATATATATATAATATATCTGAGAATATATTACGAGTCAACCAATAAAAAAGAGCCCTGGATAATCCAAGGCCCTTAATTGCTTGCTGTTTCAGCTTTTTGCTTTACATTCTTTCTCAATCAGATCAAGAAAAGCCATGCTGATTGTGCTGTAAAATGTTTCTTCGTTGGTTCCAAGCTTGCGATACTTTTTGCCGGAAGCATCAATTGCTGATATCAGATATGACCAGTCTTCGTCTGTCATATCTTCTGCCTTTTTATTGGCAGAATCAGAAGATGCGATCTTCCAGATGTCTTGTATGGCATTGTATACTAGTTTCTTCCTTTCCATTTTTGGGTTCTCCTTTTTGCCAGATTTAAGGTTGCACAGGGATAAAAAAATCCACGGAACAATCCGTGGATAATATATGCCCTAATACAGAAAAACTACAAATAACAAAATAAGTATATCATTACTTTTATGAGCAGTAAATATAAAGCCATCTAAAGACGCTGCACGATTTAATAAGATAATCTTGATAATTATTCGATGTGATGCTAATGTTTTTAGGAAAATGCGATGGATTGTCGCCGGATAATTCGGAAGGTATTGGTAATCGATGTTATCAAAAAAGATGATTGAAAAATGGGCTAAAGGAGCTGCGTATGTTTCATACCATGTTCTTGGCCTTGATAAACTGAATTGCAAATATACAGTAACACTTGTAAATGATTCGGATTATGTACAGGACGGGCTGTTTAACTCTTCTGACAATGATATTAGACTGAACCTTGCAAGGCTTGTGCCCTACCCTGTTGAGGGTATGGTTGGAAGACCTGAAAATATGAGCGCGGAAGAGGCATTAGTAGACGAGGATTTCAGGCATGCTCTTGCAATTTGTTCTGTTGTTTTCCATGAAATGCGCCATCTTTACCAGAAGGAGGCCGTCAGAGTCTATAATGTGAACAAGATGCTCGGAACAAAGACGATAAAACCTCTGGAAAGTGATGCTAAATGCAAACTGTGGAATGATGAATTGGAAGGATATGTTCTTAATGAAAGTGAGAACACTGATGTTGAGCAGGATGCCAATGACTTTGCGTACTATCTTTCCAACAGATTTCCTCTTGAACTTCCGATGCAAAGAACCAGCAAAAGGCTCGGAGCCATGAAAAGGAAGTATGACAAGATTCCGATACCGGAGATTTAATAAAATTACCTTTTGAAATCACTTAAAAAATAGTTCTCTTAGAGTTTTTTAAAGACAAGTCCTTAATTCTTATCTTTTTTGGGGATATGTATTCTTACAGAGCCTATATCTCATGGCATAGTATCTATAGCCATATCTAATAACTAATCAGCATAACAGAAATTTAATAAAATGTTCGATTGATACATATGTTCGATTGGTGTATCATAAGAAATACCCCAACAAATGTTTGGAACATACATTCGATATATTATTGTGAGGTTACGCTTATGGATAACAAGTATAAGATAATAGCTGTGGATTTTGACGGAACTCTTTGCTTTAGCAACTGGCCGGATTTGGGCAATCCCAATACAAAGCTTATAGATTACCTGCTGAAAGAAAAAGCGGCAGGCAACAAACTCATTTTATGGACATGCAGGGCTGGTAAAGCCCTCTCTGATGCAACAAGATGGTGCGCTGATCAGGGATTGTCTTTTGATGCAGTAAATGACAACCTTCCAGAGATAGTTGAGCTATACGGAAACAACAGCCGTAAGATAACATGCGACATATATATTGATGACCGCAGTGTTTTCATAGATTCTATGGGAAATCTGTCGGGAGCTGCCATATGATACCGATAATAGAGCCCCAAAATAGATGCTATCTGATCATAGATCTTAAAAGCTTTTATGCCAGCGTCGAATGCGTGGACAGGGGGCTTGATCCCATGACCGCGCTTCTGGCTGTGGCTGATAAAGAGCGCAGTAAGGGAACAATATGCCTTGCCATATCTCCTGCTATGAAAGCACTCGGGATAAAGAACCGCTGCAGGATTTATGAGATACCGAAGCACCTTGATTATATATGTGCCCCGCCCAGGATGAAAAGATACATCGATATATCTGCGGATATTTACGGGATTTACCTAAGCTACGTTGCTAAGGAAGATATCCATGTTTATTCCATCGATGAATCCTTTCTTGATGTGACTGCATATCTTGGGCTTTATGGTTTGTCTGCCCATGACCTTGCACTCAGGATCATGAACGACATAAAGGAAAAGTTAGGTCTCAGGGCTACCTGCGGTATAGGTACGAACATGTATCTTGCTAAGGTAGCCCTTGATATCCTCGCTAAACACTCTCCTGACTTCATTGCTGAGCTTACTGAGGAATCATTTCAGAATAGATTATGGCCACACAGGCCACTCACAGACTTTTGGAGAATAGGTCCTGGTACACAGCGAAGACTAAACTCTCTGGGCATGTATACACAGGGCGACATTGCTCATTTCCCGGAAAAGATTATGTACAAGCAGTTCGGAGTACTTGCAGAATACATCATAGACCATGCCTGGGGAAGAGAATCATGTACCATGCAGGACATAAAGAATTATCAGACTCGTTCAAAGTCGCTTTCATGCGGTCAGGTGCTGATGCGCGATTATGATTTTGACGAGGCGCTTATCATTGTAAAAGAAATGGCTGATGAGCTTTCTCTTAATATGGTTGCAGCACATGTTGTGAGCAACAATGTCTCGCTTTACATTGGTTACAGTGCAGATACTTACCCTTCCACAGGTGGGGGCGCTACACTTCAGGTAACTACAAACTCATACCGGATTCTGATGGATGCCTATGTGCAGCTCTATTACAGGACAACACGACGGAATGTTCCAATAAGGCGAGTAAATATCAGCGCAAACTCTGTGCTGGATGAATGCTTTGAACAGTACAGCTTTTTCGTGGATCCTGTTGTCATGGAAAAGGACAGGAAAATTCTGCAATCAGTGAACGAGATTAAAGCGAGATATGGAAAGAATGCCATCCTTAAGGGCATGGATCTCTATGATGCGGGTAACGCAATAGAGAGAAATGCGCAGATTGGAGGACACAAATCCGGACAAAAAATTTAGAAGGAGGCTTTTATGCCAAGAGCAGACAGAGCAAGCCAGTTCATGCCCTTTGCAGCGCTCAAGGGATTTGAGGAAGCTCTCAGGGAGAAAGAACACATTGAAGTTGAAAAGATATTGCTGACAGATGAAGCCCTGGAATACCTGGATTATCAGCTCTCCCTTCTGCGTGTTGGGGATATGGTAACAGTCATTTATTATGACTTTGGCAGCTACGTTCAAAAAACGGGACTTATATCACGTATCAAAAAAGATGCCAGGTATCTTACTGTGGTTACAACAGATATCAGTTTCGACAATATAAGGGAAATACAGGGAGTATAATGAATGAGCAAAATTATAAATGAGGTAGATGTTATCTGCGAACATAAGTCAGATGGAAGCATTATCCCCATGCGTCTCAGATTCATGAACGAAGACGGCGAATATGAAGTTTTTACCATTAAAGGCTATCGTGAAGCAGAGAAAAAAGGCACTCATACAACAGAAGATGGAATTTATGTTGGAGATGCGACCTTTATTTTCGAATGCATGATAATCGTACTGGGGATGAAAAGAGTTGTAAGACTTTACTATGATCCGAGAAACGACACAAGATGGAAACTTGCTATATAGTACAAATAAAAAAGGCCGTATCAATGGCGATACGGCCTCGTGACGAAACTTAAAATTTCCGTACATTATTCATGACAGACTTACAAAGCAGATAGATACTGGGGTGAATGGATAATGTATGCTTTTCTGAAATGTACTTTATCCATAAACGTACAATATGTTTCTGATGAAGAACGTACATAAAAATCAAGGGAGATGATAGCTGATTTAATGTACGTTTTTTATTTTAACATACCTGATAGCGAGCAGATTGCTATTCCTCGTCCTCTATCAATGGAGTATTAACCAACTCCTGTAGTTTCTTCTGCAATACATCCTTATCGGGCAGCTGTAACTGATACTCTGAGACCATCATAGGAGACAGCGTTCTGCTCATGGCATATTCAACAACCTCATCATTCTTGGCTGCGCAGAGGATGATACCTACACTCGGGTTTTCATGTTCTTTCTTCTTCTGACGGTCAAGCGCTTCAAGGTAAAAGTCCATCTTAGATATATACTCAGGCTTGAATTTGCCTATTTTCAGTTCAAAGGCTACAAGGCACCGCAATCCTCTATGGAAGAACAACAGGTCTATTTTGTAATCTTCCCCGCCGACCTGAACGATATACTCGCTGTCGATGTAAGTGAAGTCTTTTCCTACCTCAAGGATAAAGTCTTTCATGTTCTGGATCAGGCCATTCTTCAAGTCAGATTCCTTATATCCCGATGGCAGGTCAAGGAAGTCTATTACATATGTGTCAAGGAACGGATTTTCCTTTAAGCCCTTTATCGGCTCCGGCAAGAGCTTTTCCTTTGAGAGCATATATCGCTCGTAGTAACAACTGTCTAGCTGTCTTGCCAGTTCTCTTGCGGAATAGTTCTCCTTTACGCATAAAGTCAGGTAAAAGTGGCGTTCTTCCGGTGTTTTTGCCTGCGATATGATTGCAAGATGATTCGACCAACTAACTTGTGTCAACAGTGTTGTCACAAATTCATCATCCTTGTAAGTTTCATAGAATTTCTTCATCCTATATAGTCCACGCCTGTTAAAGCCTTTAATCCCCGGAAAAGCAGCTTGTATCTCGTTGGATATAGAATCAATATAAGCATCTCCAAAAGAGGCTTTTGCCGATTCAGCACTGAGGTATTCGCCTACTTTCCAATACATATTTATAAGCTCTTCATTAACCTTTTTAAGGGCATCTCTCCTGGATTGGTCAATTATCTTAATAAGTGTTTGAGCTGATGTAATATCATTGTTCATTTAAAAACACCTTTCTATTTGTGACAACACTGTTGACACAATTTGTAGCTTATAGCTCATTTATACGCCTGTATTTCTTTGCACCTGATTTCGACGACATGGTCTTCATCAGAAACACTCTCGCACATCCTATCACCATACTTATTTATAGCATCTTCCCATGTTTCCTCACATGACTGCATTCCTTCACTTGATTTAACATACCCATGCATAATCTCATTGTCGATGATGTACAGAACTTTCTTTTTATCATTCTTAATATATTTCTGTATAGCTGCTTTAATTGTGCCGGATGCCTTTGATGGTATATCTTCTGGTAGGCATAGTCCTTCCCGAATCAGCTTCTCATTTACCGCATCTTTGATAAAAGTAGATATGGGCTTTCCTGTTTTCTGGATGGCTGGTCTTACTCTATTCTCAAAATCCTCTTTCAGCCAGTTCAAGGGCACTCGTATCTGCTTGTCTTTCAGATATTTAGCGATATATTCCTTATCTTTATCATAGCTCATGTATATATGCGCCTCCTGTTCTTGTATTATAAATGTACATATAGATATTTCTTTATAAACATAATTATGTACATATAGTATATCAGGGATATATCTGTGCGTCAATCTAGGTTTATGTTGGGATTTCGATACTCGACCACACGTTAATGGCAAGGCTTATGTACACATATTATAATGTACAAAGACAGAGAAATGTCTTATGTATATCTGATAGTTTGAGCGTGAAGAACCACTATTTACGTGGTTTGATAGCGTGTTGTAATTGCGTTTAAAATATATATACATATATGCTTGATGCCTATATGTGCATATGGAATAATAGGGACATTTGAATAATTACGAACATCAAAAAAGAAGCAATCAGGGCTACTTGATTGCTTCTCTGTCTTTTTATAAACATTATTTTGTTCTGATATTGTACGTTTTGGGCGAATTTATAAGGCTTTTAATATAAATTTTTCTGTACGTTTTTTGTACGTTTTTCGCAAATTATTTCTTGTTAACAACATCCTTAAGAGCCTTACCAGCTTTGAACTTAGGAACTACGGCTGCAGGAATCTTGATCTCAGCACCAGTCTGAGGGTTCTTACCTGTTCTAGCTGCTCTCTTTGATGTCTCGAATGTACCAAAGCCAACGAGCTGAACCTTACCCTTCTTCTTGAGCTCCTTAGATACTACGTCAACGAAAGCCTTAACTGCCTTCTCAGAAGTTGCCTTTGAAAGGCCGCTCTCTTTTGCGATTGCCTCAACTAATTCTGTTTTATTCATTCTTGTTCTCCTCTCGATAAGAAAATCATATGTGTTTTCTGCTGTTAACTCAGCAGGAAACCTACCTAATAAGCGTAGTACAAGTAATGTACCATGTCAAATTAGAGTTCATAGCTTCCTTCGATGCCATCTATAACAAAGTAAACTTTTCTTTCTTCGGGCTTTACGAATAGATTGATTTCCTTTGCCTTAGCTGGATTACCTGCCATGTCATACTGGAATACATTCTTTGCATTCTGAACAAGCTCATCATAAGAAAGATCTTTTCCTGCATACTGAAGTACAACACTCGTCGTAACCTTAGAAGCAGCTTCTTTCTTTGGAGCAACTGCCTTTTTAGAAGTAGCGGCCTTTTTAGGAGCACTAACCTTCTTAGCTTTTGTATCAGCAGCTTTTTTAGCAACAGTTTTTGCGGCTTTTTTTGCTGTTGTTGTAGCTTTTGTAGTCTTTTCAGTCTTTGCAACCTTCTCAAGCTTTGCAGCCTTTGCTGTCTTCGTGTCCTTTTCAGCCTTTGCTGTTGTTGTAGTCTTAGTTGTTTTTGCAGTCTTTTCTGTTGTTTCCTTTGTCTTTTTTGGTCTTGCCATTTTGTATCTCCTTTGTTTGGCCGTTATTGAATTATCAATAAAATGATAACCCTCTATTTTTTATAATGCAAGCGCGTAAGCGTAGAAAAAGCCGATTTTTACTGCTCTATACTATCAGACATTAGAACAAAAGCTGATTACTGCGCCATTCGCTGAACAATTCAAAAAGGAAGCCCGCGATAGAGCTTCCCTTTTCTACTGCTATCCTTCAACTATAATAATCTCAGTACTCGTTTCTATTTTATCCTGTACAACAGGGCTTGATATCGTGGTTTCTTCTGGGTAGTGATATATTCTGACGATATACTGCCCTGCCAGGGCAAACGGGACTTCATAGCTTATGTAGTATTTTTTATTTTCCGGATCAGATTCATCTACACCGAGCTTCATTTCATAGGTCTTGCCATTTTCAGCAAGCACAGTTCCGAACACTGTACATTTCTCTATGCTCTTCTGCAATGATGTGTATTCAGCGTAAAACTCTTGATTTTCTCTATCTTCCGGAAGATTGAATATGGTTTCTTCACAGGTGGCTTCTTCTGCAAGTTTGTCATTGTCTACAACTATGTCAGCGATGTTAAGCGTCTTAGGAATGATATTAAAGGTCCAGTCACCAGACATACCTTCCGCCATTGCAATAGTCAGTTCCTTGTCGTTTTCATTGTAGTCCATGTTCATTCTTGTTCCATCTGGAGCAAACACGATTCCCTGAATGATGTCATCGGCATAGGTTGTTTCTGTTGATTCAAGCTTAACTGTTACCTTCAGGTCCTTGACTCTTTTAGGGACAGACAGATTATACTGTCTGGAATAAGCTTCTATCTTACTCTTTTCATCCTCGTAATAGCTGTCATTTAACGAGATGGTTTCTTCATCTTCGGATCCACGGGTGAAATTGAAATACTTGAAAAGTCCGCCACCATTGATATTGTAATATCCGGGCTTTAGATCCTGTGGCATTGAGAATGCCATATATCCGTTTGGTGTGTCATCTATATAGTCCTTACTGAAGGAAAACATCTCGTAAGCTTCGTATATTTTGCAGTCGGCAGTGATGTTTTTTTCATAGAACTTTGTACCAACGTAGTAACCAATCTTATAAGATTTTCCCTGCTCTAAGCCAATAATTATGCCGGCTTTTCTGTTTATCTGTTCCGGAGCAAGCTCTTTTCCATCAATGGAAGCTATCCTGATGTCATTTGATTCAGTTTCTCCAATAGCGGTCTGAAATGAAGACTTTTCAACGAGTCCTTCTTTGGTGAAACGAAGGTATCCATCTTCTGTCATATATCCGGAAAAGCATCCGATGGAATAGCCCTGCACACTAAATCTTTCGAGGTTGATCTCATTAAGATCGGGGCTATTTGACTGAAATGCTATTAGCTCATCTGAATAAAACGTAGGTATGAGTGCTTCATCTGCCATTGTTACAAATACACGATTTTCATTGAGCGCCGACACCTGGGATAAGGCATTTCCGCTTTTGGGAAGATAGGTTTTATAAAACCTTGTATTATTTTTTACATAATATGTGTCATTCTTAAGCTCTGAATCCTTCAGGGCGACAAGCTTGTACGGATCAGTCTTAGTCTGGAAGATCTGAACATCCTCACATCCTGTCAGAAGTCCCAGCGTAAGTAGGCACGTAGGAACTAGTGTTAGGAGTTTACTGAGCTTCGTCATATTCTTCCTCTTCCTGTGCTGCTTCTGCCCTTATCTTCTGAAGCATAAGTCCATCAACAGCAACTCTCTTTGCTTCCTTTAGCTTTGAGATCTTTTTCTTCATCAGTTCTGAAAAGCCGAATGTATAGATGATTACTACAAGTGTGATTATTGCAAGCACACCAAAAAGTGTGTCTGAAAGGCCATTTGGAATGACCAGCATATTTGAGTAGTTCATTATCTGCCTCCATGATATACAAGCTTATAAATATATACATATATTATATCTAATAATATAATTTGGTCAATAAAAAACTCCCGCTTGACGGGAGTTAATAAGAAGCATGTATCGTTGTTTTCATGCACCCTTTTACGAGCATATATATCATCTGGTTGACTCTCAGGAATTTTTGAGTTCATCCATCTCATTTCAAATGTCATGAACCAAATCCGGTCTGAAATCCGTTCAAGCTTTGAATCAGTCATCTTTCCTCCGCTTAAGCATTGCTTTTGAAGCACTCTTATTCTCATACATTAGCTGGTCTGCTTTCATAAAAACATCAGATATAGTATCTCCTTCACTTCTTGTTCCAATGCCATACGCAAAGCTTATAGGGAAATCACCATATTCTTTTTTGCAAAAACCTGCCTTTAGAATCTGCTCAGCAATTCTTTCCAGTTCTTCTTTACTGCATTTAGACACAAGGCAGAATTCATCTCCTCCGATCCGGTAGAACTTTCCGCAATCGGCAAACGCATCAGAGATTGTTCTAGCAGTTGCAAAAATGTATTTATCTCCGGCTGCATGTCCCATTGTATCGTTGTATTTCTTAAGGTTGTTCATGTCGATCACGAGGATAGAATTATAGTTTGCTTTTATATGTGCAGCAGCTTTATCATATGCATTTCTGTTAGGGAGCCCTGTTATTGAGTCTTTTTTGTTGTAGCGCTCTGCAATTGCCAGATACAATAACAAATATGATATCCCAAGAGCGACCCAAAGAGTTTTTACATCGTAGTTCAGCCAGGAAGCTAAAAGGCCTAGGAGCATCGTTATCCCGACAAATGAGATCAGAAAAGAATCCTCATAATCGAATGATTCCTCACCGATCATATCAAGTAAAAGAATTATGAATGCGATAAAGCATAGCAAATGCATTACAATCCCCAGAGGAAGAAAATGCATTTCTGAATTCTTGTGATAGAAAAGTAATGGGGTGAATATGTTAGCTATATCTGCGACTGCAAGCAATATGATAGAAACAAGCCCAACGTAATGCCTTGGTCTTCGCTTCACATGAGTGTAAAATGCCGAAAACGAAATTAGCGCCAAAGGCATCATTAAGTAAACCATACACGTCATGAAATTAAGCCAGAAATCAGTACTGGAAGACAAGGGACACTTGTAGTACATCACATACCAGGACATGTCAAAGCAATAGAGAATAAATAAGGCCAGACCGGAAAATAGAAACCCACGTTTAACATACTTTATCATATGATGGTTATTATGTGCCATGACAGTAACATAGATGACCATCACCATACCGATTATGTCTGAAAACTCTATCCACTCCATGAATCTTCTCCGATTTTGTAGTTTTTTTCTTTCCCTAATCTTTCGCCTGTTCCAAGTAGACCTACCTATTTTCTATGGGACTAAAAGTCCTCTACACAAATTTCATCTACATCTTCTATTTAGTCTATCATTTTTCCATCTTCTTTGCTGATTCTAATTGTACTGTCTCCCATCAGTTGCATGATCTTACCATCATCATTAATAAGTCCAAGCCCGAAACACCAGGCATCCGGGCTCTCAAAAGAATCCACTATAACAAGATTTTCAGCCAGTTTTTCCTGTAGAACCTTACGTGCGCTTTCTTTATCAACCATTACTCACCTATTCCTCACATGATTTCCGTCCTTTTACAGACTGATATTATATATACTAATCCATGTAATCTTTTACATTAAAGTACTCATTAGTCCACTGGTAGCTTTAAACATACTTCCTCTATCAGTAACCTGCGTTGTATTATTTGGCGTAGTGCTCGTAGATGCATTTATAGAAGTAAATAGCTTTTTAAGTAGACTCATCATATCCTATCATTGCTCATGACAATAACCATAATACCAACATTCATACGGATTACAGCACTGATCTCCTGTTGTTACGTTTATCTCTTCAGGACTCTTTTGCATTTTGTTAAGATTCCAGATATTGTCATTTACCCAGTTATACAATTCTTTTGCGCCAGAAGTAACATCATTTATGACATATGGATTATTCTCATTATTTCCATGCGTCACAACATAGATATTTCCTACAGTTATCTCGCATCTACTAAGAATATAATTCTGAAAACCACAATCTTTAATAAACTGATCATGGACTTCCGGCGAATTTTTTACTTCATAAAAATCATATCCCGAGTCTGTTTTTCTTAGAATATCAACAGCGCAATAGTTATTGTAATAGATGAATGCTGCCTCACATATTACAGGTGTGCCAATCTCAATGTGTTTCAAGGTATTGACAGCCATAGCCTTTGTATCTGGATAGTTTGTCCCTGGGCGAAGAACTGTCATTTCTTCATAAGGTCCAAACATACTCATAGCTTTATCGCCAAAATCATTCCCTGCATCTAATCTAGCCTGTACTTCTGGCTGAATCACTTTCAATTGTGGTTTATGCTTATCAAGCCACAGCATCTTCTGACACTGCATGCCACGCATAAAATCAGTTTTTGTTATTCCCATATATTTTCAACCAGCGTTACTATTCACTCTTCCCGTCTCAGTAAAATACTCATCAGCTATATCATCCAGTGTTTTCCTGATTTCCGAGAAGTCTTGTCCCAAATCCAAGGTTCTTACAGCAATCTCATTACCACTCATATGAAATACATTATTGGGCTGTATCTGTTCTACTGTTTTTGCATAAAGCAGCATTCCTGAAATTTTCTTATCATTACCGATGTTCGCAGCTTCCAAATTCTTTACATATGTAAAAATCTGATAAAGGTTATGTGAATGAATAGAGTGCTTATCATACTGAACCTGCGTATTATGCCCATAGTACTTAGCATCCATAACAAGGATTTTATTCCCATCTCTGCTTTTAAGTGTAATATCCGTCTGCATTTTAGGCAGCATATCAAAATCATCTTCATCAGACAGAGCCCACTGGATCTGTGGTGCACCAGCAATCAGCTCTTTGTGATCTGTTCGGTAATACTCAAGAATAAACTTCTCATACAACCTGCACATTCTCTGCTCATCAAAGAAATCCATCATTTTTGTTTTTCCTTCGGATGAATTCTGAAGTAGTCCCTTTATTACTAAGTAGCATATTGCTATCAGCATCTGATATGTCTGATTGTTGCGATTGTACTGAACCTTCCAGTTAATACGGTAAGGATCTACTGTCTCTACATCTGATAAAAACACAAGTATCTTCTTTATTTCCTTTTTTCTAACCGGAGATATCCCTGATTTAAGGAGTAATTCTAAAGTGGTCTTGATGATCTGGTTCTTATAGGAATTAACAGAAAACTCATCATAGGTACAAACCATCTGATTTTTTACTTTTGTACATTCTTTGATAGACTCCGAAATATCAATTCTGCCTTTGAGGGCAGAAATCGCCTCCACGTTGGTAACATATACTTTTTCTAGCCCTCTCTTTATCTGACTTGCCATGCCTTTTGCAAGTATAGCAGCGCATAGTTCACCTGCATTTTCAAATTCTTCGAAAGACAACTGTTTATATGTATCTTCCTTCAAGACTTGAAACGCATACGAAAGCATATAGTATAGGTTTTTTATCGGAATTAACTTATTGATCTCCATAAGCTGTCACTCCAATCTTTCACCTTCTGTGGTTCATCAAACCAGTACTCTTTAATAAGTGGTATTATTTCGTATTTAACAATATCCTCCAAAGTTCCTGCTTCTATCTTATCTATTTCGCAGAAGTAACTGTGTCCAATGCAGAAGCCCTCTCCAAGAGATTCATCGTCTGATATAGCCGTATTCAACCTATTGATTTCCGAAATTAGCCTATTAAATCTATCGCTATGCAAACCATCTTTGTATTTGCAGAAACCATCTGTATCAAATCCCGGCTTCATATCATAAAAAGCAAATCTTCTCCTCAGCGCATAATCAAGCATAGCCAAGCTTCTATCTGCCGTATTCATCATGCCAATGATATAAACGTTATCTGGTACTGAGAACTTCTCATCTGAATACAGTAAACTTAGGGAATTGCCACGTTTATCCTGTTCAATCAGCATAAAGAGCTCGCCAAATATCTTGCTGAGGTTACCTCTGTTTATCTCATCAATGATAAAAAAGTATTTATTGTTATGGTCATCTTCCTCTGCTCTCTTACAGAACTTATAGAATGATCCTTTTTTTATCTCAAAGCCACCACCCTGAGATGGTCTGAATCCCTCAATAAAGTCCTCGTAAGAATAACTTTGATGGAATTGAACCAACATAACTCTATTAGGATTCTTCTCTCCAATCATGGAATACGCCAATCTTTTTGCAGCAAACGTTTTTCCTACTCCCGGCGCTCCCTGGAGAATCACATTCTGTTTTTTCTCTATAAGTCCCACCAACGTTTTATAATTGTCAGGACTCATATATACTTCTTCCAAGAACTTAACAACTGAATATTCAGGATATTTCTTCTCTGTAGCACCTTCCTCATCTTCGAAGGTATTATCTTCAAACAATGCGCATAGATTTTCTACATAATCAGTATATGGAGTAATATCCGTAAGAGTCTTCATAACGGCCTGCCCAGGATGGTCCCAAGAACCATTATCTGACCAGTCAACCTTACGAACATTTCTATAATGATCCTCTCTCGAATCATCATAATAGTAATCCGAGGCAACAACACCTCTGCCAATAAGCTGATGCATTCCCTTCTTAACAAAAACAATATCGCCAACCTTCATTTCATTCGCGAATTGCCATGTTGCATGGGCCGCCATTGTATAAGGTCTTGAAGGATCAATATTCTCCTTCATAGCCTCTTTCATGGCATCTTTACTCTCATAAGCTGTAAGCTCTCCTATCTGCCCCCAGCCTATCGCCATGATACCTGCTTTGTAGAACTCATCCCACTTATCAGCATTGTGTCCAGGTGCATACAGCCAGTAATGCACTGTATCCACATCTGCATCCGCTAATGCTGAGCCTTTCTGTGTTCTCTGTACCTTATCAGCCTTTATCTGCTTATTAACTTCATCAGAATACTTCCATGCAGCATAGGATAAATCTTTAAAGTCCTTAATTTCGCTATTGGTATTCTTTAGGTACTCTCTGATTTTCTCCACTATCATGAAATACTTCTCGGAAGAAATCTTTGGTTCAACCTTAGGAATTGAATTCACTACTTCTGCTGGTACTTTCCCTGATTCGTAAATGTACCACTCATTTCTGCTATCCAGATTCAAGAAAGCATTTGGAGCAATCCAATATAAAGCCATGGTAATCTTGCTATTACCATTTCCTTTTTTATTTATCGCCCTGTCAAACCATTTTGAAAGAATTTCTCTATGCTCTAAGCTTGGATTATCAGCATACTTAAGAGCATTTTCAAATAACTCCCATAAAGCATCAATATCATCGTCATCTCTATCGCCAACAAAATAATAAAAAGTTGCATTTTGGTTATTCAGTACCGGAATACTTGCAAAAGCTGTCGGAGGTGCAGCACTTATTCCAAGCTTATTTGAAAGGGCATTGATAATTTTTATCCTGTTCTCTTCTTTCATTGAACTCTTATTAAACAGTCCAAATGTAGTAAAAGGGTCAATATCAATAATGTTATTGTCCCTTTCTAAAGTAGGCAAAGCTATCCCCGCCTCATCATATGCACTTCTAATAGCAGAGATTAACTCCGCACGGTTATTCTTATAACCAAGCAGTTTATTAGCAAATGCCTTATAAAAATCAACCCAATCATATAGTCCTGACATCAGATATCCCTCCTCTGTATACTATGAACTACCAATTGACTTTATGGTTGTTCCAAATACTTCACTTCTTTTCCATGAATCTTGGCATATTCAATCTCAGATCTCGTACTTTCGCCTATATAACCACCAACATTTATTACAAAAATGGCATCAGCCATGTCGATCTTGCGCTTATGCATATCATCAAGCATTTCTTTAGTCTTAGTGAGAGTACCTTCATCCATGTTTTCCCAAACTTCCTGATCACCGGAATGACCAAATAGACCTACACTGATAACAATGTTGCCTTCCAATGTAAGTCTCTTTTGTGTTTCTATAAACTGATCTTTGAATCGTGTACTTCCACAGAGGGTTATTATTGGATATCCGGATTTTGCCTTTCGCAGGTTATCTATAAGGAGAGGAATGCCTCTGGCCATCCAGAACATCCCACATACTTGCCCTGATGACATGCCTCCGTGAGCATATTTTTCAACATATGCTTCTGCGTCATATGTTAAGGCTTTGCCGGTAATGGCTTTAAAATGGTCGCAGACCATCATTACGATACCATCTTCGTCAAGGTCTAATGATTCCCCAACGCACTTCTCCTGCAGTTCATCCCACATGAATGGGTCACCACGCATTCCCCATTGAGAAGGTTTTCTTTCAAATATAAGTGATAAATCATTCTTCATAATTAAGATGCTCCAAGTATCCGAATAACTAATTACAGTGCATGTTTACATCAAATCCATTAGACTTATC
>JAEEGK010009378.1_pt1 | contig 22863 bp, 19 predicted proteins | sample 8958771 | NCBI WGS metagenome assembly JAEEGK01 (sample SAMN16246547, study PRJNA631951) | gut metagenome | biome: gut microbiome; feature: rumen; material: SC-attached | host: Bos | place: Iran: Karaj | collected 2018-10 | reverse complement strand
GTAATAATTTATTTAAAAAAAATTAATAGATTATCAATTAAACAATTATTTATTTTATATTAATTTAAGAGAATTTTACTATATTATTTTAAAATATATATAATATTTAATCATGAATAAAAATTTATATTTCATTATATTAGATTAAATAATATTAAATTGAATGTATGTAAAAGCAATTTTTACAAACAGGTTTATAATTCTCTTTTCTTTCTTCAATAAAATTGTTTTTAGATTTTTTAATCTTTAAATTAAATCCTGCTTGTTTATGACAAAAAAAACAATATGATTTCATTAATTTAATTTTATCAACAAAAGGTATTAAATTAGAAATATTATCATAAGGTTTCATTTGATCATTACTACTTAAAGCAGCAATAAAAATAATTTTTCCAAAACGTGTTAAAGTATCACAAATTTCTAATAAATCAGAAAAAAATTGTCCTTCATCAATTCCAATTACATCATAATTTATTAATTGAATTAAAATATCAGTTAAATTCTCACAAGATAAACAATCTTCCCTTATTAAATCATGAGTTATTAATTGACTTTCTTCTTTAATATATTTTTTATTATTATAATTAACTAATATTGTTTTTAAATTTTGATTTTTTAATTTTTGAATTGAATTTCTTAATCTTGTTGTTTTTCCTGAAAACATTGGGCCAATAAATAAATGAATTTTCCCATTTTCATGTAAATAATTTGACATTAACGAATTTTTTATTTATAAAAGGGTAAATAATTTAAATATTTATACATGAAAAATAATTATTTTTAAATATTAAATTAATTTTTAATAATTTATTAAATTTATTTTTTATTATAATTATAATTAAAATAAATTTAATATATATTTATTGAATATTTAAAATATTTTAATATAATATTATATTATGTTACATTTATTTTGTATTCAATAAAAAATAATTTCTTCTTTAAAAAGTTCATTTGCATTTTGTTTTATTTCATTACATTTATCCATATTTTCAAGTATTTTTTCTATTTTATTATTATCTATAGGACAATAACTTTTAACATAATGATGATAACCAAAATTTAATCCTCTTATATTAGACATAAAATAACTAGTAATTACTTCATTATATTCTTCTTCAACTTTTTTATAATTAATTTCACAATTTTTTTCAAATATATTTCTTAATTTTTGATTCTCAATAAAATAATTATATAATATTTCTTTTTCAATAAAAAAAACTTTAGGTTGAACTTCTTTAAAAAAAGAAATGATTTTTTGATAATCAGTATGATTTATTAAATTACCTTTAATATAATAAAAAACACTTTTAATATCAATAGTGTCATTTTTTGGATTATCCCAAATATTAAATAAAAAATCAATTTTATCATTATATAAAATATTATTATCAGTAATAATAAAAGTACAAAATACTTTCTTAATATTAATATGTATTTTATTTTGTGAAAATAAATCATAAATATCTTCAATAAAACATTTAATATTATCATTAAAAGTTACAGTTTGAAAACTAATTTTAAAAAATTCAATTAATTTATCATAATTCATTAATTCATTTTCATCTAAAAACCATTTATAAGCAGGAAAACTTTTTAATAAATGACTTATTGATTTAGTATGAATTTGCCATAAATGATTTATTCCTTCCCATTTAACACAATGTTTTAAATCCTCAAATGAATTTTTATATATTTTTAATAATTTTTTTAATAATAAAATTCTTTTATCTGCTTTTCTTAATAATATTGAATTTGATTCTAAAGCCTTTAATGAATTACCTCTTGGAGTTTTTATTGTTCTTCCTAAATTTGGATATATATATTTTTTATTTATTTTTTTAAATTTATTTATATTGTCTTTAATATCATTTGATAAATAATGATATGGATCTAATTTCATTAATTCATTTAATGGATAATTTATTTTTTTTATATTTAATTTATTTTTTTTTTTTTTTTTATTTATTTGATCTTCTTTTGATATAAAAAATGATAAAGTCATTGATGATCTATGATTATTATTATATATTTTTTCTGTTGATTTAGGACGAATTTGTTTATTTAAAGAAGGTTGAATTATAATTTTATCAATATTATATTTTTGATTTGGAATTTTAAATGAATGTTTTTTGTTTGATTTTATTTCTGTATATGTTGTAGTTGTTGATATATATTTTGAATTATTATTATTATTTGAATTTAATTTATTTGAACGAAATTGAAGAAATAAACTTTGAGGTTGATTTATAGATGAATTAGATTTTAATGAAATTAATTTTTTTTTTTTTAATTTAAAATCATTTTTTAAATTTTCATTATCTGTATTATTTAATTTTTTTGACTTGTTAAAAGAGAATTCTCTTGAATTAATGGTATTTGAAATTTTATTATTATAAGGAATTATCTGCGATTTTGTTGATTTATGCATTGATAGTTTCATTTTTTTTATTAAAAAAAATGATTATATATTTAATATTAGATTATTATTTAAATAATATTATTAGGAATGACAAATCATTTCAATAAAATTTTTAATTTGAAAAATTTAAAAATTTTAGAAGAAGAAAAACCAAGAGTATATAATAAAATTCAAGATTCTCAAATAAAAAAATTTACATTTAATCCAAAAATTTTAGATAAAAATAATAATAACTTTACTGAATATGATTTACAAAATATACATTCTGAACGTTTAAAAAATATTTATCCAATTAATTATGAATCTAATAAATTCAGAGATATAAAAAATCATAAAGATAATAATAATTCATTTAATGGAAACTTTAATAATGATAATGGATTTCATAAAGAAAAATTAATTAGATATTCAAGTGCAATTTTCAATATAGATAATTTAAATATAAATAATATAGAAATTGATGATGAAAAAAATATAATGAAATTAGTATTTAATAGATTAGGAATTGGTAATATATATTTAGAAAAAATGTATTTTAATAAAATTGATTTTAATGATTTATTATTATTAACAAAAGATGATTTAAAAGAAATGGAAATTCCAATTGGACCAAGAAATAGAATTTTAAGCTTTATAAAAGATTATTCCTTATATAAAGAAAATTATAAAAATAATGATATAAATTTGATAAATCAATTTTTTAATTTAAATAATATTACCTTTAACTGTCAAAATTCATCAATGTTAAATGATGATAATTTATATAAAATTAATTCTCAAGCAATTAATATTAAAACAAAATATAATAATAATTTTTCTTCAAATGTTGATAATAATAATATTCTAGTTAAACAAGAAATTAAAAATTATTTAAATAATAGTCCACATAATTTAACAATAAATGTGAATAGATCTTTAGGTAATAAAAAATTAAAGAATTATAATAAAAAATCATATATTCCTTTATTAACTGAAAATTCAAAATTTGATAGTAAAAATAATACTCATATTATTCAAAATAATAATATTAATAACCAAAATTATTTGAATACAAAAAAAAAAAAAACAAATTCAAATTTAAATAATTATTTCAATTTAAAAACTTTCAAACATTTTAATAAAAATAAATATAAACCAAATTCAAGATTAAAGTATATTTCATGTTCTAATAATAGTAGAAATACTAAACAATTTATTAATGATAATTTTTATAATTATAATAGTTATAATAAAAAAAGAAATTTAACAAAAGAAAGAAAAAGTAAAAATAAGAAAAATGAAAAATCTATAAATTCTTTTACAGATGATGGATTATCATTATTATATAAAATGAAAGAAAATTTAAATTCCAAATTAAAAAAATATACTAAATCAATTGGCGAAAAAAAGCACTTATTAAAATTATTAGAAGATAAAAATAATTAAAATATATAATATTATTATTCAATATATAATTCTTGTAAAAAATGGGAAAACAATAATTATATAATTATTAAAGATTTATTTAACAAATTAATTTCTTTTCAAAAATTCAAAATTTCATTTTCTTTTTATTATAAAATATAATTAAACTATTTTTATTTCTCATTATCATGTTTTTTTGACTTTTTCAAAAAATTAAAAATTCTTTTATATAAAAACATATTTTTTGGAACTCCTCTTGGACCGTATAACTTTTTTCTTACTCCTTTTTCTCCTTTTTTAAATGTTATTATATTTTTTTCTTCATTATAATATTCAAATTCATTATCATCTTGAGGTATAAATGATAATAAAAATAAATAAATAAAACTCCAAATAGAAAGTATAATTTCTTTCCAATATTTCAAACTCAAAAAAGAATGTTTAGTTGATTCCATTATATTATTTTTTTATATATATATTTATTTTATTATTATTATAGAAAATTAAATTAAAATAGAAAGCAAAAAAAAAGTGTATTTTTTTCTCATAATTATATTTTTTGGATATATAAAATATTAGTGACTTTTATTTTTTATTTTGATAAATAAAATGTCTTTTCTATATAAAAATGAAGAATTTGATAATTCTTCAAAGAGTAAAAATCAATTTGACGAATCCTTAAATGAAAATATTTCAAATAATAATACTTTTATTTCAAAATCTCATTTAAAATTGCAAACTAAAAATAAAACATTTATTGAAATTTTATGTGATACAATAGATAAGATGTCAAATGATGATTTAAAATATAATAAAAGTTATATAGAAAAAAAGAAAGAAACTAAAAGTTTAGAAAATAAATTATTACAAAAAAATAATAATTCAAAATTAAAATCCAATTCTCATAAATTAATCAATGAAAATGAGATAAATATAAATAATAATTATGATAATAAAGGAAATAAATTAAACTTAACTAGTTTTGAGTTAAGTAAAAATAATACTTCAACCGAAAAAAAATCAGAAAAAAATAATAAATCAGATTTGTATAAAACTAATTTTAATAATTCAGAAAGTAATAAATCAAAAGATTTAAAATTAGATTTTAGAAAATCAGAAAACAATAGCAATAAAGTTTTATATCAAAATGATGTTGAATCAAATTTAAAAAATACAGAAAGTAATAAATCAAATGATTTAAAAATATATTTTAATAATTCAGAAAATAATAAATCATCAAAAAATAATGAAAATAATTTAAATACAAGAGCCTTAAATTCAGAAAAAAATAGTGAAAAAAATCTATATGAAAATTCTTCAAAAAACAAATCAAAAAATAAAAAAAAAGAATCAAAAGAACAATATCCAAAAAAACAAATAAATATGACAAATTTTTTCACAGCTAAAGAAATAGAAGAATTAGAAGGAAAAAGAGAATTAATTAATGAATCAAATTATAAAGATTTAATTATGCAAAAAAAAAAAGAAAAAGATTTGTTCTTTGAATATTGTGAAGATATAAACAAATTAAATGAATTTTTTTTATCAATTCAAATACCAAATGATTATTTAAAAATAATGATGGAATTAAAAAATTTATATATTTATAATAAAATAAAATTATTTGATAAAAAAAAACAAAATTTTGAATATGATTATATTAAGGTATTAAATAAAATAGTTAAAAATTATAGAAAAAAAGGTATAAATAAATTAGATAGAGAAATTCACGAAGAAATTGATTTTACATTTAATTCTTTTTTTCATAATAATAATGGGAAAATAATAAATTTAAACAATTTTAAGATTGTTGAAGATGTAATAAATGGAAAAATTAAATTAGAAGAAATAAATAAAATTAAAGTTGATGATTTACTTGAGATATATAAATTAAAAAAATGTGAATCATTAGAAATTATTTATATTGAAAAAGAATGGAAATTTATTATTGACTTTTTTAAATTAAAAATTATAAAACTGATTAAATGATAATTAAAAAATCAATTTAATTATTTGTTTACTTTTTAATCATTAAGTTATATATTTATTTTATTTTAAATTGAACAATAAAATTAAAAAAAATTATATAATTTAATTATAATATAATTAATTAATTAAAATAATAAAATGCAAAACTATTATAACTGTCAAAATCAATTTGATAATAGTGAAAGAACAGAATTTTTAAATTATTTAAAAAGAACAGGAAAAATTAAACCAAATTTTCAACCTATATCAAATAATAATCAAGATTTTTTAACTGACAAAATTGGACAAGAATATAAAGCAATAAAAACACCTCAAACTTATTTTAGTAGAAAATATAATGGAACACTTACTCCAATTGATAATTCAAATAATTATTATTATGATTATTATTCACTTGGTAAAGGTGGAATTCCTTTTGGAGATTATAAAAAGAGAAATTATAGTCAAAAAATTTTTTCTCCTCCAACTTTTAGAAATAATAGAATGAATTTACATGATGATAATTATAAAAAATCAAAATTTTATAATAATAATCAATTAATAAATAATGATTCACAATTTAATAATAATAATCAAATAAATCAAAATAATAATTTAAATTATAATATTAATCAAATAAATCAAATTAATAATAATTCTTCAAGTTATAAAAATGAATTACAAAAAGATAATAATTATAATCTTCAAATAAATTCTATAAATACAAATTACGGGATTGAAAAAAATAATAATTCTATTAATAATAATATAAATTATAATTATTCTAATAAAGAAAAAATTAATATACCACTCCAAAATAATTATGAAAAGCAAATATCAAAATCAATGAATGAATTTGATTTTCAAGAATATAAAAGAAGAATTGAAGAAAGAGAAAGGCAATTAATAGGTAAATATGAAGATTATCATAACATAAAAACAGAAAAAGTAAATAGATATAATTATAATTATGATTATAATAATAATAATTTTTCTACAAATCAAAGATATTATCCTATTGAACAAGAAAATTATAATATTAATCAACCAAAAATTTATCCTGAAGGAACTGAATATTATATTGATTATACAAATTATGCTAGATATCCAAAAAAAATAAGATATTTAAATCAAAAAATAAATCCATAAAATGAATAATTTATTTATATTTTAGATTCAAAATATTATAAATCGAAACAAAGAATTTGAATATAAATATTATTATTTATTGAGTTAATTTTTAACCAAAATAAATCCTTTTATGTAAGTTATAAAATTGTTAAATAAATTATTTTAAATTTATTATGTAAAAATTAGGGTTTATTTTATAATCTTTTTTTTATATATTAGAAATTAAAAATTTATTAAAAATAAAGAATATTTGTAAAATATTTTAAATAATTTGTGAATTACTATCAATATCATCTAATAAAATTAATTTTTCTATTTCTTTATTTCCATTATTTTCTATTTTTGGTTTTGGAATTTTAATATTAAATATTTTATTATTATTAAGATTTCTTTCAGTATTAATATCATCAATAAAAACTTTCTCACTTTCATTCATATCAAATATATTATCTAATAAAATTTCTTTACTTCTTTTATCATCTTCATTAATATTATTATTACTCTTACTTTTAATTAATTTATTTGAAATTTTAGAAATAGAAATAGATTGATTAATTGTTACTTTTTCATTATGAGAAATATCATCATAATCACTTAAACAAATTGAATTAGATTTATTATCATTTAATGTATTTTGTTGATTTGTTAAAAAATTATTTTTTACTAATACATCAACATTTTTTTTCTTTTTTTGATAATTACTATTTTTCTTTTTTTCTTTTTCTTTTTTATTATCTCTATCAAATAAATCTCTTAAAATATCTTCTTTTTTTACTACTAAGATATTATCTAATTTCTCAGCATCAGTAAAAATTTTACTATAAATACTTGCAGCTCTATTAAAACCTTTATCATTATTATTATTATTATTATTATTATTATAAATTTCTTTTAAACCTTTATTAATTTTTTCAATAATTTCATTGACTGAGCAATTACTATTTTCACTTATTTTATTGATTTCTAAAATAATAGGATAATTAAAATATTTTAATTCTTTATTTGTATTTTGATCTCTAAATATTTCTGAATTTCTAATTGAAATAAAAAATTCAATAAAAAATTTTTCAATATATTGAAGAATTCTATGTTCACTATATCTAAAATCTAAATTACTATTAGTTCTAATATCTGCACCATATAATAAATCAATTTCTTTATATCTAAATAATTGTTGTTCAGAATTTTCAGTAATTCTGGATAATTTTTTTTGTGTATAAATATGAATTATTGATAATCCTTTTAATAAAGGAATAAATTTAATTATAAAAGTTAATCTTGGAAATGTTGAAGTACATTCAAATTTAACAAATCTAAAAGATGAACCAATATAAGTAAAATAAAATTTATGTTCATTTTTATAATCATTCATCATCATTTTTGAATGATGCATTAATTCAAACCATAATTTATCATTTAAATAATATTTTATATTTTGTTTATTTTTTTCTATATCTAACCAATCAAGTAAAATATTTCCAGTTGATAAATCTACAATATATAAATTTTTAAATTTAAAATAAGAAGATTCATTAAATTCTTCTCTTTTTAACAATTCATTGAATATTTTTTGAAAATGTATTCCAATATATCTTAAAAAATATAATTCATATATCATTAATTCAAATAAATCTGTCATTTTAAATTCTTCTAATTCATTTTCAAATTTATAAAAAAATGTTTGTAAAGTTTCAAAAGATTTTTTTTGCATTTTTTTTTTATTAATTATTCGAACTTTTTCAATTGTGTCTCCTTTAAAATTTAATAAAGCAATATACATATGAATTAATATTAATTTATGAAAATAATGACTTGAATTAATTGGAAAAATTCCAATAAATGACATTTCATCTTTTAATAAAATCTGAATTATTAAATTAGAAATTCTTATTTTACAAAAATTAAATAATGAAGTGTCTGCTGCTTTATTTAATAAATTACATGATATATTTTTTATTGATTTTTTAAATCTTTCATAATCATTTTCATTATCATATATTTTTTTATATTGAGAATGTAAAAGACAAATTCCAGTTTTTGAGAAAACAAAAAATTCATGTATTGAATTATTGATATTTATATTTTTATTTTTACTCATAGAAGTGTCAGTTAAACCATAAACTCTAAAAAATTCAAATTTTTTATTTCTTACTTAACATGATTTTCATTTTTATATTGTTTTAAACAATTATAAAAATCTTCATAATTAATTTCCATTTTCTCTTTTTACTAAATTTGCAAAAATTCAAATATTCTAAATTTAAATAAAAAAACAAAATTCAACTTAAATATTTAATTGTAAAAAAAAGATTATTTAAAAAACACAAATTATTATTGATTTATATAAAAATATAAAATCATATTAAAATAATATACTAAAAAATATAACAACAATCACAATTTTTTTGTTCAATACTAAAAAATCCATTATTTAAAATAAAATCTTCTTCTTTATTAAAAGAATTAATTGTTAAATTTTTAATATTAACACTTTCTCCAACACCACATATTAAAATTTTTGCTTTTTTATTTATTGGAATATAAAAATTTCCTTTTGTATCATTTGTTCTTTTACTTCCATTAACAGAAATTTTTGTTTTAATTTCTTCATTTCCTAAATCTAATAAATTTAAATTAAATTCACATATATCATTTTCATTATAATAATAATGATTTGATATATTATCTTTAACTTTAAATTCAATTAATTGTCTTTTATAAAAAGTTTTCAAATATATTTTTCCATTATTATTATCTTCATAAAAAGTTGAAAAATGAATATAACATTTATTACTATTCACTTCTTTTGAGATTTTAATTAATGAAGTATATTTATTAAATATTCCTGAATTAATATTTTTATTATATTCATTATTAGAATCATTTTCATCTAAATCATTATTTATAAAACATCTTGAAAAAATCCATAATTGACTTTCACCTTTTAAATTAAAATTTATTTTAATTTGAATTCCATTAATATTATAATTAACTAAATTTACTGTTCTTAATGCCAAATTTCTTAATTGAATAAATTTAATTTTATTTCCATATAATTTTAATTGTTTTTCATTTGTCCATGTTGTATCTAAAATAGGAAAAGAGTCTTTTTCATTTCCTGAAATATCACAAAAAAATTCTGTACTTTCAAAATAATTGTAATCATTTAAAGTTAAATAATTTACAATTTCGTTATTTATTTCTTTTTGAATTATTTCATTTTGAGCAAAATTATCTTGATTTAATATGTTTAATTCAATATTTGATAAAGATGATGTTTCTTTATTACTTAATCTGATTTCTTGATTATCATTTTTTCTTTTTGTTTTTAATACTTCTTCTTTTTGTTTGATAAATATTTCTTCATCTATAAAAGGATGATTATTTAATTCTATTTCATCATTTTCATAATTTATAACATCTTCAATAGGAAAAAAATGTCCATCTTTTGTTTTAATTTCTAAATTTTCCATAAATATAATAATAATATTAAATTTAAAATCAAATTAAAAAAAAATATTTTAAAAAAAATTTATTCAAAAAATATTTGAAAAATCCTTAAAATTTAGGCAAAAAGATTTATTAAAAATTATTATATTTTACTTTTAATAATATTTTTATGATTTAATTAATAAAAATTTACTATAAACAAATAAAAAATTAAATAATATAATTAATTTATAAAGAATTATTATTCAAAATAAAATAAAATTATTTTAAAAGTATAATAATTAAAGAAAAGAATATGAAAATTTTAAAATTTAAATTTTAAATTTTAATAATTAATTAAATATTTTTTTATTTATTTTAACTTTTGTATTATAAATGATATTCAAATTATAAATTTAAATTAAAAATGTCAACAACAAAAACAGAAGAAGAAAAAATAATTGAAAGAAGAAAAAGATTTGGAATTCCAGATCCAACAGAAGAATCTCAAAAGAGAATTGAAAGAATAAAAAGATTTGGTCTTCAAACAAAAGATAATATTACACAAAATGAAGCAAATGAAATATTAAATTTAAGAAAAGAAAGATTTAAAGATCAATATGATGATACAAATAAAGAAGAAAAACAAAATAAAAATTCAAATGTTCAAAGAAGAAGATTAAGAAGAAAATTTAGAAGAATATCAAATAATAGAAATAATAGAAATAATAATTCAAATAATCAAAGAAGAAGAATCAGAGGACAAAGAAGAAATTTAAGAAATAGAAATAGAAATCAAAATAGAAATAATCAAAGAAGTAAATTTAGAAGAAATTCTTTTGGAAGAAGAAATAGAAATAGGAATAGAAATGGAAGAAGATTTTAAAATTAAATAAAGTAATCTAATCATACTTAATTGATTAAAAAATATTTAATTGGGATAATAAATTTTCTTTTTCATTAAATATTATCATTTTTAAATAAATTGTTATTATTAATATCTAAAATTGAATTCTTTTTATTAATTTTATTTTATTTAAAACTATTTCATTATATTATTACAATCATATTAATTCAGAAAAAAATTGAAATTTTTATAATTTTTTATATGTTTATTTAATTTATAAAAAAAAAATAAGAAATAGATATAATAAATAAAAAAATTAATAAAAAATTTTAAGAAATAATAATGAATATATAATTTAAAATTTATTAAACCTTTTTATTTAAGTAAAAAAATAATCATAAACTATATATTTTTTATAGATAAAATAAGGAAAATATAATTTAAATAAAAAAAAATCAATAAAAAAAAAAAATTAAAAAAATAATATAATAATTACGTCAAAAATTATTTTATAAAAAAAATAATAATGTATGGTTTTAACAATGGTCAAAGCCAATATCAAAATCAACAAATGAATCCAAACATGATGTATCAACAACCAATGGGTCAAATGGGTCAAATGAATCCAAACATGATGTATCAACAACCAATGGGTCAAATGAATCCAAATATGATGTATCAACAACCAATGGGACAAATGGGACAAATGGGTCAAATGAATCAAATGGGACAAATGGGTCAAATGAATCAAATGTATCAACAACAATCATATGGAGGTAATCAAATGCAAATGAATATGCAAAATCAAAATATGATGGGACAAATGGGAATGCAACAACCAATAAATCAATCACAAATTGATGCTGATGCAGCAGCTTTAAGAAAAGCAATGAAAGGTCTGGGTACAGATGAAAAGGCAATAATACAAATAGTTGCAAATAGAACTAATTTACAAAGACAAGCAATGATACCATCATATCAAAGACAATTTAATCGTGATTTAATAAAGGATTTAAAAAGTGAATTAAGTGGTAAATTTGAAGATTCTATTATAGCACTTTTTGATGATCCTATAACTTATGATTGTAAATCAATATTTCATGCAATGAAAGGTGCAGGAACTAATGAAGATACTTTAATAGAAATTTTATCAACTCGTCCTAATTATTATATTAATCAAATTAAACAAAAATATCAAATGTTATATAATAAATCACTTGAGCAAAGATTAAATCAAGAATTAAGTGGTGATTTAAAAAAAGTAATGTTGACTTTAATAAGTGGTAGAAGAGGAGAAAATCAAATGCCAAATCAAAATGATTGTATGAATAAAGCACAACAATTATATAAAGCAGGAGAAGGTAAAGTTGGAACTAATGAAGAAATTTTTTATCAAATTTTAACAATGTCTTCACCAGCAGAATTAGCATTAATTAATCAATGTTATATGCAAATTGGAAAAGGAAATAATTTATTGAAAGCAATTGATAAAGAATTTTCTGGTAATATGAAAAAATTATTACAAACTGTTGTTTATTCAAGTATTAATCCAAGTGAATATTTTGCTACTAGAATTAATTATGCTGTTAAAGGAAAAGGAACTAAAGATACTCTTTTAATTAGAATTATAGTCACTAGAGATGAAATTGATATGCCTATGATTAAAAATGCTTATCTCAGATTATATGGAAAAGATTTAGTTCAAGTTATTCAAAAAGAAACTTCTGGTGATTATAAAAAATTATTAGTTGAATTAGTTAGTCATTAAAGTTTAATTTTTATTTTTTTTTTGCTATTATTTTTTAAAAATAAATGTTTTTTTGATAAAATATATTTTTTTAATTGAATTTTTTTTTATATGTTTGTTATTTTTTTTAATACAAAAATTTATATTTTTTATTTAAATTAATTATTTAATTTTATATAAATATTTTTTTAATTTATATTTAATAATGAAAGATTAATTTTTAATTTTTTTTTTATATCCTATATAAAATATATTAAAAAAATTTATTTTATTCTATTATGTCTCGTCAAAAAATTTTTGAAATAATTCATGTAAATGACTCAAGTGAGAATACACAAGAAGAAGAAATGACAATAAAAAATACTTTATCACAAAAAAAGAATAATTCAAAATATATTTTTATGGTTTCAAAAAATTATAATGAATTATTAAGAAAAAAACGAGGAAGACCATCAAGAATATATAAAAAAAATCCTGAATTAAATCATAATAAATATAAAATTGATAATATTAGAATTAAAATAAAAACACATTATCATTCTTTTATAATTGGATTTTTTAATGATTTAATTAAATTAAAATTTAAAATTCAAAGATATAAATTTAGAAAAATTCCTTATTCAATAACAAAAGATGTAACAATTAAAACAAATTTATCTTTAAAATATAAAACAATAGGTGAATTATTATCAAATGATATATCAGATAAATATAAAAAATATGAAAGTGGAAAAAATAGAAAAAGTGTTTATTATTTTTATAAAACAGTAAAAGATGAAGAACAAAAAAATTTATTATCAAAAACTTATAAAGATTTCTTTTATGATTTTTTTTTAAATGGTAATAGAGAAGAATTAAATAAAAAATATGGAACTAGTTCTAAAACAATTTTATTTTCTGAATTTTGTGATACTATAACAGATAATAAGTATAAAGAAATGATTATTTATACTGCTAATAATTATTTTTTAGATTATTTTTATGATAAAAATGAAAAGAAAAATGAATTTATAAAAAAAAAAATTGCTTTAAAATTAATAATTGATAATGGTGAATCTGTAGAAAAAATAAATAATCAATAAAACAAATTTTTTTAGTTAATTTTTCTATATTTAAATGTATTTAAATGCTCAATTTTTTTGTTTGTTTTTATAAAGTCATATAAATGATAAATTAGAATTATTCACTTAGATTTATGATTAGATTATGAAAAATTTAATTATTAATTAAATTAAAGGAATTATATTAATTTAAAAGAAAATGAATATATCTAAATATTTAATTGATAAAATTTATTTAAATTATAATTCTATTAAAAAATTATTTTTAATTTTTTTTAATTTCCTTTTTTAATTATTCCATCCTCCAGGTAAAACAACTCCTAAAGACATTAAAAATTCTTTTAAATTAGAATTACTAACAATAATTTTTTCTTTTGTTAAAACTTCTTTAATTTCTTTTAATTCAACACATTTAAATAATAGAATTTTACTCCATAAATCTTTATTTTTTTTAATTACTTCAATAATTTCTTTTTTTTTTTCATCATTAAAATTATTAACATTTGTTTTAGAGGAATGTTTTGAAATATTTTTTGAAATTTTAGATTGCATTTCTGCATTTTCATCAAGAAAATTAGTTAAATTATTTCTTAAATAATCAGGTAAATTTTTAGTAGATAAAAAAGTAAAAATTTCTTGAAGAGAATTTTTATTATTTTTATTAGAAAAATATTTAATACCATATTTTTTACATTCTTCTTTTAAAGATTCTTGATCTAATAATTCTAAATTTGGTAATGATGAAGCACTTATTAAATTATCAGTTTCATTTTTATTATTTTCTTTATCAATTTTTATTTTATTTTCTTTTTTATTATCTTGAGAAATTAGAAATTTTTTAGATTTTAATAATTTAAAATTATCTTCTAAATTATCATTTAATGGAATTTCTTTATATTTTTTCTTTTTTAGGTTTTGATTTTTATTATTACTACTGTTATTTATATTTATTTCATCAATTTCCATTTTTTCATCATCATTTGGAACTTCTTTAATTGCAGAAGTTAATCTAGGATGAACACTTTTTAAAGCAGGAATTTTTTCATTTGAATTATCTAAATTTTAAATTTAAATTATTTATTCTTACTTAAACAATTAAATTCATTTTTATTATTAAATTGAATACATCCTTGAGAAAAATATTCAATATTATTAAAATCTTCATATGTCATTTCTACTTTATCTTCTATATTATTATTACATTTATTATTTTCATCATTATTTTCATTTTCTATTTTATTTTCATTTAATATACAAAATGAATCATTTTCACCATCTTTTTCTTCAATTTTTTTATCTGTGTTTTCATTTGAATTAATATTTAATTTAAAATCTATTGAAATAAAATTTGCGAATTTTGGCTTTTCAATTTCAAAGGGACAAATTGAATATTCATAAACTGATTTTGAATCAATTTTTTTCCCTTTGAAATCTAAGTCATTCGCATTAATACACAGCTATAAAATTTAATAATATAAATACTTAATAATTCTTGAATTAAAAAATTAGATTTTTCTTGATTTCTTTTTTCTATTTTTTGTTGTTCTTCTTTTTTCATAAATTCTTTTTCAATACTATTAATTATTTCATTAAAATAATCTCTTTTTTTAACTAATAAATTAATAAGATTATCAATTTCTATTAAACTTAATTTTAAATTTTTTATTAATTCTTTTTTTCCTTCATCTGTATTTGGAATTGGAATACTTTTTATTTCACTTAAAAGTGATTTTTGTTTTGAAAAATTATTTCTAGATATTTCTTCATTTTCAATTTGTTGTTTCTTTTTATTTTTTCTTTTTTTTTTATTATTATTTTTTTGAATTAAATTTTCTGATATATTACTATTTTGTGATGAGAGAATTTCTTCTTTTTCATTGTTTAAAATTTGTTCATTTGAATTCATTGTTTTAAATTTTAATTTAAATAAATTATGATAAATAAAAATATTATAAAATTATTTTCAATAAATGCAATTATTAAAATGTTTTTTTTAAAAATAATCAAAAATATAATATAATATGTGCAAAAAATCATTTTTGATAATAAATAAAATATATTTAAAAAGAATAATATTCATTTTAATTTCAAACATTTTTAAAATTTATAATAATTTCAAAAATCCTTAATTTACCATAAATTAATAAATCATTTATTTAACTATTAATCATTTCTTTAAAATAATTTCTCAAAAAAACTTTAAATTCATCAAATTCAATTATACCATCATTATTTAAATCAATTTTTTCAAAAATATTTTTTAATTCTTCATAACTTGGTTTTTCTAAATTAAATTGATCACATAATTCTTCTACAACTTTATTAAATTCTTCACAATCGATTGTTTTATTTCCATCAAAATCAGCATCTTTAAATAAACCATTTAATAATTGATTAAATTTTTCTTCATCATTAAGTAATTGATTAATTACTGGCTCCATTATTTTGATTTATTATAATTATTTTTCCTTTTTACAACATTGAAAATTATTAAAATTTTAATTACAGAATAATTATAGTCATTAATTTTTTTAATATATAAAAGTCTTGAATTTATAAAAAAATTAATAAATATTTATTATTAATTATAATTATATATGTTAAAAATAAAATATAAAATTTTTTTATTATATAAAAAATAATAAAAAAAAAAATAACCAACAAAAATAATTTTAATAAATAAAAAAAAAACAGAAAAAAATATGTCAGAAGATATCTCTGGATTTGAAAAAACAAATCTTCAAATGCAATTAGTACATCGTTCATTATATATTTTAAAAAGAAAATTTGAAATACACAAAGAACAAATAAATCAAATTTATTATGAACATAAACAAAAAGAAATTAAAAATCCATTATTAACATTTTCTTTAAAACAATTTCCTGAAGTTTTAAATAATATAATGTCAATTGCAAATTTATTAATTTTACCATTTAGACAATATAGTGAATTAATAACAGCAGATTTAATGACACAATTAAATTATGAAAAAACTCAAAATATAATTCAACAATTAACACAATATATAAAAGAAAATATTTATAAATATAATTTAATATTTTATGAAAAGAAAATGAAAGAAATAAAAATAAGAGAAAAATTAGCAGAAAATAATGCAGAATTTAAAGAAGAAATTTTAGATAAAGAAATAATATTATATAATAAAAGAGGAGTAATAATAAGAAATAAAGAACAAGTTTTAGAAAATAATATTGAATTAGATTTAGAAAAAGAACCATATATAATTTATGAAGATGATATACAAATTTTAAATTCAGATAAATTTATTTATTCTCAAACTTTACCTTTAATAATTGCAGATTTTGTTCAAATAAAAATAAATGTTGGTATTGTTTCAACTAATGATGAATTATCAACAGAAATAAGGAATTTATTCGATTCAAATATAGTTAAATTAATTTCAAAATTAGAAAATATTGATCCTCTTGAAGAAATAAAAAGAGATATTAAAAATTTATTATTTGAAGAAATGAATTTAGATCAACAATTAAGAACTTATGAAAATTTATTAATTGAAAAAAAAAGAACTCAAGAAAGTACAAAAGTTGTAATGGATATGATTAATAAATTAAAATTTCAAAAAGCTTCTCTTCATCAAAAAATAAATTATTTAAAAAAAGAAGCAATGATTAGTTTTGCAATTAATGAAAGTGAATTTGATAATATGAATAATATTGAAAATGAAAATAATATGTTTAAATATAAAATGGAAAATAAAATTGTTATTAAAAAAAAAAAATTAACTAAAGAAGAAAAAAGAATAAATTCTTTAAAAGAAATATTTTATTTTTATTCTCAACAACATAAAATGATTGGAAAATCTGCAACATTTGATTCATATTTAACAAATAAAGAAAGTATGGATGTTGGAGAATTTAAAAAATTTTGTGAAGACTTTTTTGGTTTAAATAAAAAAAATAAAAATAATTTATATAATTTAGATTTATATGTTGGACAATTAGTATATATATTAAAACGTGATAAAAATAAGGAAAAATTAAATTTTAATGAATTTGTTTCTTGTTTAAATGAATTATCATTAAAAATTAATGAAGATGAAATATCTACAAATGAATCTAAAAAAGATGATTATATGAATATGTTAAAACAAATTGAACAAGAAGAAAATAAAAAAAAATTATCAGAAAATAATGGAGAAGAAAATGAACAAAATTTAAATGAAGAAAAAAAAGAAGAAAATGAAGAAAATAAAGAAGAAAATGAAGAAAAAAAAGAAGAAAATGAAGAAAACAAAGAAGAAAATGAAGAAAATAAAAAAGAAAATGAAGAAAATAAAAAAGAAAATGAAGAAAAAAAAGAAATAAATAATAAAGAAAAAAAAAAAATAAATCGAGATAAAAAAATAATAAAAAAAGAAAAAAAAACATTACCTCTTTTACCAAAAAATGAATTAATTGATAAAATTAATGAATTAGATAATAAAATAGAAAAATTAAAAAATAAATCAAATGAAACTAAATTAGAAGATTTATATAAAATTATGGGATTGGATGATTATGAATATAAAAAGAAAATGAATGGTTTTATTTCTCCTTTTGATATTAGATATAAATCAAGAATTGAGAGAAATGATAATTATAATATGAAAAAAGATTCAGAAGAAATTTCAGAAATTCAAAAAATTATAAGAAGAAATAAAGCAGAAATGGAAAATGATGAAAAATTAAATGAAAGAATTCAAAGAAAAAATCAATATAAAGATAAAGTTAAAAAATTTAATGAAGATAATAAACATTTAAAAAAAAGTTTAAAAAATCAAACTAAAGAAAAAAAATATATGCAAATATTAAAATCTCAACAAGATTATAAAAAAGAACATGAAGATAAAATTACTTGGGAAGAATTAAATAAATATGATTATGATCATTTTATTTTAAATGATCAAGAAATCAAACCTCAAGTTAATACATTAAGAAAAAGTGATAATCATATTTATTCTATTTTTAATAATGAAACAATTGAAGATGAAGATATTGGAATTTTTCCAAATTATAAAAATAGAATGATGAAATCAAAAGTTTTAAATAAAAGTAAATTATTAAATATTGATAATAATTTCAATGGAAATTTTTCTGGTTCAAATATTTATATGTCTGATTATAATAATAATTTAAATGGTAATTATTCAGGTTCAAATATTTATAAATCTGGATATAATAATATTAATAATAATAATTTAAATGGTAATTATTCTGGTTCAAATATTTATAAATCTGGATATAATAATATTAATAATAATAATATTAATAAACCACAAAAGGCACAAGTTTATGTTAAAAATATTAATAATAATAATAATAAAAGATATGAAAATAATGTTTTGAAAACTGCTGGTAATGATATTATTACTTCAAAAAATATGATGAAAGAAGGAATGAAAAAAAAAGAAAATTTACAAAGAAAATATGAGAAATCACAAGAAAAAATTAAAAAGAAAAGAATTGAAGATGAAGTAAATTTAATTAAAAAAATAGAAAAAAGAAGAAGTCCTGGGAAATAAATTTATTTTTATATGAAGTTTTTAAAAATTTTTATAAAATGTAATAACAAATATAAATTTAAGTTATTAATTTTTTTAAATATTTTTTTCTTATTTTAAAAATTATTTCAAATATGGATTTTTATAACAAGTCAGTTAATAATATTAATAATGAAAAAAATGAACTTGAAAATTATCATTCAAGACAAAAATATGCAACTTCATCTTTAGATAAAATTTATTCAAAATCAGTAAATAATGATATAACTTTTGAAGAAATTGATGAAAATATTAAACAATGTTATACTAATTTACAAACTTTAAAAAACACTTTTAAAAAAAGTAAAATTGGCTTAATAAAATCATCAATTATAAAAACAAATAAAAATAATTGTAATGTTTTAAATGTTGATTCTTTAATAAAAAAATTTGAAAATAATAATAAATACAATAATTTTATGTCAAGAAATAATTTAAAGAGTTCAAATTCAAGTAAAAATTTAACAGAAAGTTATCAAAAACCAATTATTAATATTAAAAGTGATTTACAAAATAATAATATATTAAAATATTCAAATGATAATTCTTATTATTCTATAATAAATAAATTTCGTCCATTTTCTCCTTCAACAATTTCAAATATTTCAAATAGAAATTATTTTAATTCACCTAAGAATTATATAGATAAAAATAATTTATTACATAATTCATTTTCAAGTAAAGAAACACTTATTTCTGTTTTACAAAAACAAAATGATGATAAAAAAAATAAGAAAAATAATAAAGATTTATTAAATCAATATCAAGAAATAAGAAAAAATAATTATAAAAAATTTCTGAGTGATAATTTAAATAATTCTTCTTTAAATGAAGATATTGATTATAAAAAAAAATATAATGAATGCTTAGAAGAAATTGAAAATTTAAAAATTTCTCTTCTTGATTATGAAAAAAATAATAGAAAATTAAAAGAAACAATATCATCATTAACTAATATATTAAATAGTTCAAGTGAAGAAAAAAATAAAAATAAAATAAAAGAATTAATTAAAAAATACAAAAAAGAATTAAACACAGCAAATTTAGATAATAAAAAATTAAAAGAGGAAAACAATAAATTAATAAACGAAATACAATTATTATCAAATGAAAATAATGATTTATCTAAAAAAATATCAGTATTAATTGATGTAATAAAAACAAGAGATAAAGTAATATTAAATCTTCAAAAAGTACAAAATTTAAAAACTGATTCTGAATTATCTTGTTTTGAATCAATAGATGATAAAACTAAAATTTATAGAAGAAAATCATTAAAAGATTTTAGTTTAGATAAAGATAAAAAAAATAAAAATAAAAAACATATTGAAGAAATAATATTAAAGCTTCCTAAATATAATAGAAATGGAAAAATTATTGAATTTCCTGGAAAAAAATTCAGTTATGATGAATTATTAAAAGAAAATGAGGAAAATCGAATTAAAATTAATATGTTAAATTGTAAATTAAAGCATTATTCATTAATTCAAAAAAAATATGAAGATATGATTATGAATCAACAAACTAAAGAAGATGAAACAATAAGTAGAAATTTTATTTCAAGTTCTTCTACACCAATACAAACTTTATTAAATGAAATAAAGACTGAAGATATAAATATTGATAATTATACTTTTAATAATTGTAATAATAATGATAATAAAAATTTTTAATATTTATTCAAGTAATAAATATGCTCAAATAAATATTAATCATTATTTATTTTATTATGTGAATATTATAAAATAATATATATAATAATAAATAAAAATAAAAGAATTCAATTTTTTATTGGTTAAATTTATTAAATATACAAACATATTTAATTAAATAAATAATAAATATATACAATTATATTTACTTTTATACAATTTTTTCATAAATTAAATCCCTTAAATATAAATTAATAATATATATATAACTATATTAGGATTAATCAATACTAAAATAAATAAAAAAAATAAATATTATTATAATTATATATTATTTAAAATATATATATTATTAAAAACTGTTTTTGTATTAATTTTTCTTTTTTATGTATAACTTTGAATTTTGATATATTATTAATTTATAATGATAAAAAATAATAAAAATATTTAAATTACAATTATAATTAAATTCATGAAATAAAAATTAAATTTATATAGTAAATAAATAATTAACAACATTTTTTTTTTTTATTATTACTTATATTATCAATAATCATTTTTTTCTCATTAAGAGAATTTTGAAAATAAAATTCATCATTTTTTTGAATTTTATTTAAACATTGTTGAGCAATATCATTAATAATATTTTTAATATTAATATTTTGTAAAGCAGAAGTTTCATAATAATTAATATTATATTCTTTAGCAAATTCTTCAGCTTCTTCTTTTTTAACATTTCTTTTTTCATTTAAATCAATTTTATTTCCAATTAATAATAAACCAAGTTCATTTAATTTTTTTTTTTCTTTTAATTCATTTATCCAAAAATTAATTCTCTCAAAAGAAAGTTTAGAAGTAACATCAAAAATTAATAAAGCACCATCTGCACCATTATAATATTGACTTGTTAAAGTTTTAAATCTTTCTTGTCCTGTTGTATCCCATATTTTTAATTTTATTTTTGTATTATTTATTATTATTTCTTTACTTTGAAAATCGACTCCTATTGTTGATAGCATATTTTGATTAAATTTATCATTAACAAATTTTTGAATTATACTTGTTTTTCCTACTCCAGAATCACCTAAAGTTAATATTTTAATAACATATTCATCCATTTACTTTTTTTTAATTTTATATTTTTTTTTATTATTTAATTTAGTTTAATTTTTTCATTTAAAATAATAAAGATAACAATAAAATATAAATATAATTTATTTTTTCATATGAACTTCTACATATAATTTTTACTCTACTATATCTTGTTAATTCATGTTTATATAAATTTAAACCATATTCAGTATTTTCAACAACTGCACATTTTGTATAATTTGTTTTTGTAGTTTTATTATAATAAGATACAAAACAACATGAATTATATGTTTCTGTAAAATTAACGTATATATTATTACAATTTTCTTTACTTGCTTTTGAATTATCATAATTCCAACATGCTGTTTCATTTGCTGTAAAATCTTTATTTGTAAAAGCATTATTTGATAATAAAAATAAATTTATAAATATAAATAAAATAAATCTATTTCTCATTTTTTTTTTTATAATTCTTATTTAAATAAATTATATGAAAATTATATTAAAATAATAATTTGTTATTTGGGGATTGGGGATTGGGGATTGGGG
>JAEEGK010009373.1_pt1 | contig 22871 bp, 20 predicted proteins | sample 8958771 | NCBI WGS metagenome assembly JAEEGK01 (sample SAMN16246547, study PRJNA631951) | gut metagenome | biome: gut microbiome; feature: rumen; material: SC-attached | host: Bos | place: Iran: Karaj | collected 2018-10 | reverse complement strand
AAAACCCGAAATCAATTGGGGTATGCCGCAAGGCAATAAAATGTATGAGGTGAGTTTTATGAAAAAGAAATTATTAGCATTATTCCTAACATCGTCAGTGTTACTTTCTCTCGTCGGATGCGCTTCCTCCTCCGGTTCCGCGAATAATTCCGGATCCGGAGCTGCATCCGCCTCCACCACCGCTTCTGCAGATGCGGGACAGACGGGCGAAAGTAATTCAACCCCCGCTTCAACCACCGATGAGCCTCTTAAACTTACTTATGCAGAGGTTAATCCCGAAGATACCATCGTCGGACAGGTTGCTGCGGATTTCAAGGCCAAGGTAGAAGAGCTTTCCGGAGGATCCATCATTATCGACGTCCAGTACAGCGGCGTTCTCGGAAGTGAGGCAGACGTTCTTGACGGAATGCTCGCAAATTCAGGCGCTGCGGATATCTCCAGAATTTCCGCATTCTCACTTAACTCTTACGGTTCCGAGAAGTCTGTTCTCCTTTCTCTTCCTTACACTTTCGAGAGCAGGGATCATTTCTGGAATTTCGCAATGAGCGATCTTGCAGATGAGTTCCTTGATGAGCCCTATGAAAAAGGAATCGGCGTTAAGGGTCTTTTCTACGGAGAAGAAGGATTCAGACATTTCTTCACCAGAACTCCCGTAAATTCAATTTCCGATTTCGCAGGAATGAAGATCCGTGTTTCAACAGACCCTGTTATGACCGGACTTGTAGAAGGCCTTGGCGCATATTCAACCGTTGTTGCATTCGGTGAGCTTTATTCCGCACTTCAGTCCGGCCTTGTAGACGGAGCTGAGCAGCCTATTGCAAACTATAAGTCAAACTCCTTCCCTGAAGTTGCAAACAACCTTATCCTTGACGGACATACTCTCGGTGCCATCGAGATCGTTGTAGCTTCAAATGTTTGGGATTCACTTACCGAAGAGCAGCAGAACATTCTCCTCGAGGCAGGCAGATATGCTCAGGAGAAGAACAGAGAGAATTCTCAGGCTAAGGAAGATGAAGTTCTTGCACAGCTCAAAGAAGAGGGATGCAACGTAGTAGAAGTAACCGATCTTGAGCCTTGGAAAGAAGCTGTTACCGATATCGTTGCTCAGAATATCGTAGGTCAGGAAGATCTTTATGATCAGATTCTTGCCATGAAATAAATCTTTAGGAGTTTCATATGCCTGCTATTTTTACCAAACTTGATAAGATCAAGCCAATCTATGATCTGACTTATAAGGCACTTATGATTCTCTGCAAATTGCTCCTTATCGGAGACATTCTCATAACGTCCATGGCGGTTACGGGACGATACGTCCCCTTTGTCCCCGATCCGTCCTGGACAGAAGAGATTGTCCTTACACTTATGGCTTACATGGCGGTCATTTCGGCCGCCTTAGCCATCAGAAAAGGAGCACATATCAGAATGACCGCATTCGACAGATATCTTCCCAAAACACTTATAAAGGTGCTGGATATTATCGCAGATCTCTTCGTTATGGCATTCGGATTCGTAATGCTCGTGGTCGGTTTTAAGTATGCGTCTTCTATCGGAGCAAAAGGTTTCTATATCAGCCTTCCGAAATTATCTAAATTCTGGATGTATTTTCCTATTCCGGTAGCCGGATTTGCCATGATCGTTTTTGAGCTTGAATCAATCTACAATCATATAAAATCATTTTTTGTTACAGATAAGGAGGAGGCAAAATGACAACACAGAGTCTTGCCATTCTTGTTCTTCTCGGAACATTTATATTGCTGATACTTCTCCGTTTTCCCATAGCATATGCGGTTGGAATCTCATCGGTTCTATGCCTCCTTGTTCAAGGTGTTCCGGTATCAACCGTATGTCAGCAGATGGTCAAAGGAATCAATTCCTTTTCTCTCATGGCAGTACCGTTTTTCATAACCATGGGCGTGCTGATGGGAAGCGGAGGGATATCAAAGAAGCTGATAGCACTTGCTGACGCCTGCGTCGGATGGATGACCGGCGGAATGTCAATGGTTAATATCGTAGCTTCTTATTTCTTCGGAGGAATATCCGGATCCGCAGCTGCGGATACCGCGTCACTGGGTTCGATCCTTATCCCCATGATGAAAGAGCAGGGATATGACGAAGATTTTTCCACTGCTGTAACCATTACTTCATCATGTGAGGGCCTTCTTGTTCCTCCCAGTCATAATATGGTCATCTTCGCTATGGCCGCAGGCGGTGTATCCGTAGGAAGTCTTTTCCTGGCAGGATATATCCCCGGTGCGATGCTTGCACTGTCACTTATGATCGGCTCCTACATAATCTCCAAAAAGAGACATTATCCGAAGGGTGAGAAGTTCTCGGTTAAGAGGTTGATCAAACAGCTGGGCACATCGTTTTGGGCTCTTGCAGCAGTGCTTATCGTTGTATTCGGTGTTGTAGGCGGATTGTTCACCGCAACCGAATCTGCAGCAATCGCAGTTATCTATTCACTTCTGGTAAGTGTGTTTATATACAAAGGACTTACTTGGAAAGGCGTCTGGAAGATACTTGAGCAGTGTATCGACACCCTTGCGATCGTTCTGATCCTGATCGCTACATCCAACGCTTTCGGTTACTGTCTTACCACATTGCATGTCCCCGATCTTGCTTCCAAAGCGATCATCGGACTTACAAGCAATAAGATAGTCATCGCACTGCTTATCGATCTGATCATTCTGGTACTTGGTTGTATTATGGATATGGCCCCCATTATTCTGATCGCGACCCCGATCTTACTCCCAATAGCCGTATCCATCGGGATTAACCCTATACAGTTCGGTATCATGATGGTCCTTAACTGCGGAATCGGCCTTCTGACACCTCCCGTAGGTGCAGTTCTCTTCATCGGTTCCGCGGTGGGGAAATTACCAATGGAAAAGGTCGTCAAAGCAACGATTCCTTTCTACATATGCATGATAATAGTCCTTTTGATGATCACATTTATTCCGCAGATCAGTTTATTCCTGCCGGGATTGTTCATGTAGATTTAAGACGGAGCAAACTTTTCATTCGAAAGGTTTGCTCCGCTTGTATAAAGGGTGATATATTTTTTTTATGAGCAATAATATGTCGGCAGAATTTGCCGGTCCGATAAACAGAATATATCACAGATGGCTTAAGCTTACGCTTAAGAATAAGCTGAATCTTGTATCTATATTGGGATTAATCATAATCCTCACTTCTGTATGCCTTGACATTTGGACTGTTAAGTTTTCTATTTTCGATTTCAACAGATCGTATTCGAGCAGTGAAAAGATCGTTAACCTGATCCAGGCTCTGGATGCGGAGTACACTGCGCTTAAAGACTATACGAGAGATGACCTGACAATGGAAGGCTATCTTCAGACGGCACCTCTTACGGATTCCGCCGTGTCGGATCTTGTCAGGGACTATGAATCTCTCGGCGAGGAAAGATTCGCCTGGACCTCAAGCATAATAAATCTTTATTCCGTATACAGAAGAGAGTGCGATCATTTCCTCAAAATATCCGAGGATGATCCCGGATATCTCGAAAAAGAATACGAACTCTACGAGATGCTTGATTATCTTAAGACTTATTCAAGTAAGCTCCTCAGTCTTACTACCATAGCGACCAGTGATTTCTACAGGGAGAGATTTACGCGTCTTATCTTTTTCCCGGTGATCATAATCCTGCTTGCGATAATCTTTGTATTGATAATAGCCATTCTTTCAAAAGCTGTCTTTAAGAGTCTTATTGACCCTCTCATCAAACTGTCGGCAGCTTCCGGAAAGATCGCAAACAATGAATTTAATATAGCTGACGTTGAGGTTGATTCCGAGGACGAGATAGGAGAACTTGTCCACGCTTTTAATAAGATGAAATTTGCGACCGGCAGATACATAGCCACCATGGAAGATAACAGGGTCGCTCTGGATAAACTTCATGCAGAGGAACTCCAGAAAAAAGAGATCGAGAACCGCCTTGAGAGAATGAAATTCGAAGTCTTGAGGCATCAGATCAATCCGCACTTTTTGTTCAATACTCTCAATGTAATATGCGGAATGGCAAAACTTGAAAATGCGGAGACCAGTGAGAAAATGATCAAAGCACTGAGTTCTCTTTTCAGATATACTCTTCATACCGACGAAAAAGAAAGTAATGTGGCTCAGGAAATAGCCGTAATAAAGGATTATATATTCCTACAGAAAATGAGATTCGGAGACCGCATTAAGTATGAGATAGAATGTGATCCCGAAACGGAAAACGCGGGCATACCTTCTTTTACCATACAGCCTCTTGTGGAGAATTGTATCGTCCATGGTCTTTCTTCCGTTGAAGACGGCGGGACCATCAGGATTGAGACCGGGAAAACTGCAGGGGATAATCCGAGACTTAAGGTCGTCATATCGGACACCGGAGTGGGTATGACTCCCGAAAAACTCGCTGAGATAAATGAGAAATTAAAGAGTGATGATAATCCGGATCATAGGGGAATCGGTATCGGAAACATAAGCAGAAGATTATCTCTTATGTATCCCGATTCTGTATTTAAGATAGAAAGCACCGAAAATAGGGGTACCGTATTTACAATAGATATTCCATACATCGGAGGATAGTTTAATATTGATGCATAAGATACTTGTAGCGGACGATGAGCCAATCGAGCTTACCGTCGTTGAAAAGATCATAAATGAAAATCTGTCTGATAAGGTAAGCATCTGTCTTGCGGATAACGGACGTGAAGCGGTTGATCTTTATGAAAAAGAAAACTGCGATATAGCACTTCTTGATATTGCAATGCCGGGACTTAACGGGCTTGAGGCGGCAGAAATCATAAGATCAAAGCACCCGGGGCATGTGATAATATTCCTTACCGCGTTCGACGAATTTGATTATGCCAAGAAAGCGATAGCGGTCAAGGCACTTGATTACCTGCTGAAACCTGTTGATGAAAAAGAACTTATCCTGGTTCTCGAAGAGGCGTTAAGACAGGTTGAAAATGAATCGAAAGAAAATGTTTCCGAAAATAAGAACTTTGATAATACGGAATTTTCCGATATGAAAATGTCCGCTATCAGGACGAGGATTTCGGATTATCTGGAAAGCAGATATATGGATGATATTTCTCTCAGTGACATTGCGGGAGAACTTAAATATTCGGATGCATATTTTTCCAAGGTTTTTAAGAAGTGCTTTAACAAAGGCTTTATCGTATACTTGACAGAACTTCGTATTGAGAAGTCTAAAATTCTTCTGGAGGATATTTTTGTAAATATCAAAGACATCAGTGCCAAAGTGGGATTCAGGGATTCCAATTACTATACGAAAGTGTTTAAGAGAATGGAAGGACTGACTCCGTCTGAATACCGGATCATGAAAGGAATTCATGCAAATAACGACTAAGAAAATTTTCATAGCGGTCATTTCGGTTCTCGCATTAGGAATCATCGCAGGGCTTATATACAGACATGTAACCAAAGAACCGGTGCCTGAATATGTCTTCACCTATGCGGAGAATCAGTCCGACAGCTTTCCCACATCGCTGGGAGCGTATTATTTTGCCGATCTGGTAAATGAACGGTCGGACGGACGTATTAGGATCATGGTATATACTAACGGAGAGCTCGGAAGAGAAGCGGATGTCATCAGGCAGATGAAATACGGCGGAGTGGATTTTACCAGAGTTTCGCTTTCACAGGTTGCGGAAGTTTACCCGGACCTTAATATCCTGCAAATGCCGTATCTGTATAATGACGCGGATCATATGTGGCGTGTATTGGACGGACGTATCGGAGATATGTTTCTTGAACGGATGGAAGATCTGGATATGGTGGGGCTGTCCTGGTATGATGCCGGAGCGAGAAGTTTTTATGTAACGGGTGAGGGTGTCAGTTCTCCGGAAGACATGCAGGGACTCAGGATCAGAGTTCAGCAGTCCGAACTTATGGAAGATATGGTGGAGTGCCTTGGTGCGGAACCTGTTCCCATCAGTTACGAAGAGGTGTATTCCGCACTCGAACTCGGAACCATAGACGGGGCTGAAAACAACTGGCCTTCATATGAGGATATGGGGCATTACAAGGTTGCGGATACTTATATCGTGGATGAACATACCAGGGTACCCGAAATGCAGCTTTGCTCAGAGAATACCTGGAATATGCTGTCCGAAGAGGACAGGGAGATCATTAAGCAGTGTGCAATGGAATCTGCGATATATGAGCGTGTGCTCTGGCAGGAAAGAGAGAAGAGTTCCAGGGAAAGATGCGTAAATGCGGGCGTAACTATCATAGAAATAAGCGCCGAGGAAAAGAATGCATTCAGAGAAGCCATGGCTCCTGTCTACGAAAAATACTGCAAGGACAATAAAGAACTCCTGGAAGAGATCATAAACATGGGATAACAGTGGGGACGCAAAAGCGTCCCCATTATATTCGTTTAAGAATTCGCAAACGGAATAAGGTTAATCTGATAGAAAACGTTATAAATAGCTTGTGTGAAAATTACAAAAAAACTGTGATTATTGTTTTATATTGTGAATAGTAATGTGACAGTTTTCTATTCTATAATGATTTGCGAAGCTTTTTTAATCCGAAGCATTTCGGAGTTTCCGTACAAAGGAGTACCTTTATGAAATTGAATTACGGCAAGACGATTTACAATTTTCAGTTTGGCGGAGATGCGGTGACGGTAAATAACATTGTCCAGGCATGGCTGACTGCCAACGGTTTCACCTTGGTTAATAACTTCAACGAAACCTATTATTTTTACAAAGATGCCTGGTACGGAAACAGATGTTTTCAGTATACGATCGAAGGAAATATCATAACAATTTACGCGTGGACCATCGGTATCGGCAATAAGTTTTTTATGCTTGATTCCGGCGCTCACAACAATATGGCAGGAGATGCCTACAAATCGGTTCTTAACAGTCTTTTCTCGCAGATTAATATTAACAGTGCAACCAATATGTCGCAGAACCCCAACATGGCACAGGATCCTAATATGGTGCAGAATTCCTACGGCCCTGTTCCTGACTCGGCACAGTTCATCGATGCTTTCCAAAGAGAAGTAAATGAAAAAGATGAAAAACTGTGTACCATCGGTTTTTGGCTTTCTGTCGTCGGATTGTTAGTATCATTTATGGGGATAATGTATGGTGTATGGATATATTTCCTCGAGATATATTTTGCATACAGAGGATTAAAAACTTCCAAGAGAGGTAAAGCAATCGTGACATTTATCCTTGCGGGCGTCTCTATATTGATCATTATTTCGCAACTGGCGCACTAATAATCCGTGTCCGGAATAATCTGATTTGATAACGGATTAAGCATATGATACGGGGATGAGTATAATTAGGCTCATCCCTGTTTTTTTGTGACTTTCCAGGCCCGGGATTCGTCTGTATAATTGAAAGGAAACTGGGAGCTTTCCTGTGGGAGAACATTATGAAAAAATTGCTTATCATCATTGCCGCGCTTCTGGTCATGACCGGATGCGGAAGACCGCATGAATATACCCTCACGGAAGAGGAATACGAAAGGCTCATCACTCTTGACGGCCCTATGTTTTCCTATGGCCGTTACAGTAACGGTCTTGTTTCCGGAAGGGATGATTATTGGGAGGGAAGCGGTTTTACCGTTTACTATGACGGCACCATAGAAGGGTTTACATCCTATAACCTCTCGGGAGAGTTCACATCAACTGCACCCCTGGAAAAGGAAGACTATTTCACCATATACGAGTTCTGCAGAAACTGGATGCTGAGTGATATGAACGGAGTTTATGATTACGGCGGGTGCGAACAGGATTCCTACAGCTTTAACTTCTATGATGAGGATGGCGAACGAAACAGTCTTTATTACACTGACAATATCGATGACGATAAGCTGAAGGAGATTGTCGATATCTACGGTAAATACGATATTAAGATCGAAGTCATTCCGGTATTCAACGTTTTCCAATACCTTGCCGATCCGGACACTCCGGACCTGTTCGTCGCAGAATACAACGAGGCCAAAAACACCGGCTATAAATACGAATGCAGGTATGACGGAACAATGTTATTCGGTGGTGAGAACTGTGAGGACCTGGACTGGTATGTCTATATCCGCTCCGGAGACTCCGCTGAAAGTAAGGAGTCGTTCATACTTCAAACATTGCCCGAAACAAGCCTTGAAGAGTATGAAGTTAAGAAGGGAGACGTGATATTCGTTTATCCCGAGTATCACGGAGAAGGCGAACCTCCGGAGACCCATATGTGGGGCTACTACTCCCAACTGTATTGATAGAAACCTTACCTGTAAAAGAAAACCTTTGGAATAAAGCGATTGTGCGATACGTACAAAAAAAGCGTGATTATTCATATATATCGATAATATTAAAGTGCCCTGTACCTATAATATAATGCTCTTTGGGTATTAGTTTTGGGGTTCGCCGGTTTCCGGCATCGGGGTATATATGGATATAGACAGAAATTGGTTCGTTTCTGAAGATGACGCAAGGAATAACATCCTCTGCGTGATCGGTTTTGTAATTTCGATCATTTCTTTTGCTTTATCATGTTTTGGATTTCCCGTAGGATTAATCCTTTTTTTGCTTAATCTCTATTTTGCTTCTCAGGGACTTAAATCCTCTCACAGGAAGCTTGCGGTGGCAACTTTTATAATCTCGGGATTATCTTTCTGTATTCTTTTGATTTATTCATTCGTTGAGTAAGCAGACTTAAAGCAGATTTTGCTGATGAGATTGGATCCGGTACTAAGATGAACGAAGACTTTCAATTTGTAATTACCAGGCAATCAAAGAAAAGAGCTGTTCTGAGACGTGTGTTCAGGGAAAAGAAATGGAGACCGCTTCTTATATCGGGAAGCATTTTTATCATTTTATCCTTTGTGGGATTCGCATTTTTATTACAATTTTACGATCATAGTTTTCTATCGGAGTTTATACTTCCCTTCGCATGTTCTTTTTTACTCATAACCGGAGTGATCCTGTTATCGCTTGTCGGAAATTTTACAAGCCGTCACATTATGGACAGACTTAACGAGATTCTTTATGTTAAAGACGGTAAATTGCATCAGGTTTTGCGGTTTTCCGTTTCCGGAGGATACCTGCAAAGAGTAGCCGGCGACAGGGCATCGGAGCAGGTTTTTGATCTTAAAACGATCAAGAATGCAAAGTACGATCCTGCTTCCGGGCGCATGGAGCTGGGCGGACCGCAAAAACTCATTATGTATTCAAATTATGATGCGGGAACTATCCGGGAAGAACATATGCTGAATATTTATGAAGAAAAGTATTCGCATGTTTTTTACGATTATTATATCCCGGGCTTGTATGATTATTTATTGGCCCGTGGAGTTAAGCTCGAAAAAGGCACTATAAGTTTCAGCGCATTTGACAGAAGACCGTAATATGAATGATATCGAACGTGATGAAATTGTAACAGAAGATGAAAGGCAGCAGGCAGATATAAGAACACGCACTTTTAACGGCGTGGTTTATCCTTCCATATCCGAAATGCTGATTGCCAGAGGGACATTTGATACTCTCGAGACAGAGCGTATTAGGTCTGATGAACGGGCGATAAAATGTCTGCTTTATTCGATCATCATGTATCCCTTGTTTTTGACGATAATAGGCGGAATTGCAGCTTGGATAGCTTCTATATACAACGGATGCTTAGCGCTTGAAAAACATACGAGGAAAAAATTACCTCTCATAATAGGATTTATTCTGGATGCACTTCCTGTGATCTTTCTGCTGATCGGAATAATTGGTTATTTGTTTGATTAGTTGCCGGAGGAGACAGGCATGGATATTAAACTTACCGGGGAAGGAATTATTGCCAAGAGTCTTTTTAAGACTGTAAATGTTCCTTTTTCGGAAATTGCAGGCATCGCAAAACAGGACATGCACACCGATTTTATTACAAAAAGCGGTGAGACCTATAAATATATGGGCAGGATTGAATTTGTGGAAGGTGATCTTGATGAAAGTTTATATTTCATCTATGACCGCATCGAAGAATATAACATTGCCTACAGCGAGGAAAATATACTTGCCCTCGATCTTATTACTACTGCTCCGATTGAAAAGGCGCGTGAGACTGTACAGCACACATTGGATTGTATGAAAAAACGCGCAAACGAGATTTTAAGAGAAAGACTCGGCGCAGATTACGAGTTAAGGACAGAATTTGTTGAAAAGAAAACAGGTTACTCTAAGGCATATCTGACTCTTAATCAGGGTGGTTTTCCGGCAGCGCTTCCCGATAAAGCCAAATACATGGATGATCCGGATTTTCCCGAATCATTTGAATCTGTGGATATGTTCTACGGTCCTGTTTTGTATGATTCTCAAAAGCATCATTGGGAATACGCGCTTACGATGGAATGCTTCGATGAGGAAGCATTCGAAAATACTATTACGGATATGATAAATGACCTGGCTGATGCAGTCTTATAACCAAACAGGGGACAGGCTTTTGCGGACTCGTCACCCTGTTTTATTTTTCGGAAACATCAAGATCAAATTATGTTATAATAACGTAGTTTGTGAAGGAGATAGTTATGACTAACAGAGAACATTATGAAGCATTATGCCCCGAAATGGCCAAGCATTCCGAGGAAGTAGTTCGGAAAATGGGCAGGAACGATCCCTGCTGGTGCGGAAGCGGTAAGAAATACAAGGCCTGCCATGCAGCATTTGACGATAAGCTCAAAAAGTATGCCCTGATGGGAAAGATAGTACCCGATCACAGCATTCTCAAAACGCCGGAACAGATCGAGAAGATCAAGGAATCTGCAGCAATAAACATAGCGATCCTTGACCGTATCGAAAAGGAGATCCACGAGGGTATGCCCACATCGGAGATCGACAAGATCGTCTATGATATGAGCATTGAAGCCGGTGCGATCCCCGCACCTTTAAACTACGAAGGATATCCTTATTCCGTATGTACATCCGTCAATGAGCAGGTATGTCACGGATTCCCTTCGGACAAGGTTATCTTAAAGAGCGGCGATATAGTAAATGTCGACTGCTCAACAATCCTGAACGGTTTCTTTTCCGATTCATCGAGAATGTTCTGTATAGGTGAGGTTTCCGAGGAAAAGAAGCGCCTTGTGCAGATCACCAAAGAAGCCTGCTATGAAGGCCTCAAATACGCCAAGCCCTGGGGATACCTGGGTGATGTCGGACAGGCAGTTCACGATTATTGCTATGATAACGGATATACCATTGTAAGAGAGATCGGCGGACACGGTGTAGGACTTGAATTCCATGAAGATCCCTGGGTAGGATACCATTCCAAGAAGGGTACGGAAATGCTCCTTGTCCCCGGAATGATCTTTACGATAGAACCCATGGTAAACATGGGAAAAGAAGACATTGTGACCGACAAATCAAACGGTTGGGAAGTATCCACCAAGGACGGTCAGCCTTCCGCTCAGTGGGAGCTGATGGTGCTCATAACAGAGGACGGCAACGAAGTTCTAAGCTGGTAAACCTATGAAAAGATCAGTGATCATCCATATCTGCTTCGCACTTGCTGCGGTAGTGATACTCGCACTCGTGACAGTCAGATTGAAGGGCTGGTTCAGGATCGTGGATCTTGGGGAAATATCCGGCTCTGAAAGCGGCGTAGCGGATTATGAATGTCATGACAGCATCATGCCGCTGACCGACGAAGAATACAATCTCATACGTCAGAATGAAGAGGTGATCCTGGTTTTCGGTAACGATCCTTTTTCGGTAGACTGCGGTGAAAACGGCAGTTTATCTGCGATGGTTGAAGAAGCTTCCGGAGCTAAGGTGATCAATTGTGCGATAACCGGTTCCTGTATTGGTATGCAGGAGCCGGCTTTTGATATAACAAAAAGCCCCATGAATCTTTTCAGCCTCTATTATCTGGCATGTATAGCGTGCATGGATGCGGATTATAATCCTCAATTATCTCAGGCTAAGGATGCTCTCGGGGACGCTTTTCCGGAAAACGGTGAGATGGTGATGAAGATGCTGGGGGATCTTGATATCTCGGATGTGGACGTCATCGTATTATGTTATGACGGCAGCGATTATCTTATGAATATCCCCACAGGACTTGATGAAAAAGAATACAGCGATCCTTTTTGTTCTTATCTCGGTTCGTTTTCCGCATCGGTCGAACTCTTTAAGAAAGTAGCTCCCGGTGCGAGGATCATCATTTTATCCGCTCCTTATATGTTCCGCGTGACGGATGAAGGAGAGTGGGAACCCTGTGAAGATCATCCGAATCTTTTGGGCGAAGATCTGTCGGATTATGTATTGGGACAATATAAGCTCTGCACCGAAGCTTATGATATCAGCTTTGTTGATAATTATTATTCGAGCGTAAATATGGAAAACGGCCGGGAATACCTTACCGATGGCCGGATCCTTAATGAAGCCGGCAAACAGGTCATCTGTGACAGGTTTATGTATGCATTGACCTATTATGACGCCGAAAACGCCGGAAAAGTAAACTGACAGCGGGGACGCTTCATTTTTGTCATCAATGACCACTATAAACGGTCCTGCATTCCTGGGGTCCTGTCGCGGTGCATAATTTTCTCTCTTTTCGGGATCAGGCGGCCATAGAACCAAGATAGTTCTAACTCATGCCGCAGACCACCGAAGTCTCGAAAATCATGCATCCGCGCCACCCGCGGAATGCAGGAACCGTTTTCTTTGGGCAAAAGATGACAAAAATCAAGTGTCTCCACTGTCATTTTTCTTCAAATAGATGGTTTAAAAAGTTGCTTTAGTGTAGTAAAATATGTATTTGCAGTTACTTTGTGCTCTGACGGGCGCGCATGCACTTAAACTGATGTAAAAATGGCCTTTTTGAGGAGGTTTCATGACATCGGAAGTCAAGCTGACTGATTACATAGACAAGGACATACTGCAAAAGATCCAGGACTCCTTTTCAGATATGACGGGCCTTGCGGCGCTCACCACCAATGCCGACGGAACCGCTGTTACGGAAGGGTCCAATTTCTGCCGTTTTTGCACCGAATTAAACAGAGGATGCCCGCTGGGAAACCAGCTGTGCGAATATTCCGACAAGACCGGTGCGATGATGACCCACTCCATGGGTAAGCCTACATTTTATACATGCCATGCGGGGCTTGTGGATTTTTCCGCCCCCATAATCATAAACGGAGAGATGATAGGATGTTTTGTCGGGGGTCAGGCGCTTACTTCGGAGCCGGACGAGCCTAAGGTCAAGGCGCATGCCGTTCAGCTGGGTGTGGATCCGGACGAATACTGGAAAGCTATCTGCGAGGTTCCCGTGATATCCGAGGACAAAGTCGGAAAAGCCATGGATTTCCTCTACACCATATCGGGAGTCTTGTCCGATATCGCCTACGGAAAATATAACTCCGACAGGGCTAAGGTAGAAATGGAGCATGCCGTCAAAATGAAGTCCGACTTTCTGGCCAACATGAGCCATGAGATAAGGACTCCCATGAATGCCGTTATCGGAATGGCGGAGATGGCACTCAGGGAAGATATTCCCGACAATGCCAGAAGCTATATCAACCAGATCAAATCATCCGGAAGAGCGCTTCTTACCATCATTAACGACATACTTGATTTTTCGAAGATCGAATCGGGCAAGATGGATATAAGCCCGGTAGAATATGAGCCTATGAGCCTGTTTAACGATGTTGCTAACATCATCATGACAAGGCTGATGGACAAAGAGATCGAACTGATCCTTAACATGAACGTGGATATGCCCCATCTGATCTACGGCGACAATGTAAGGATCCGCCAGATACTTATAAATCTGGCAAACAATGCGGTTAAATTCACCCGTTCGGGACAGGTGCGTTTTGTAGTTGATTTCACCTGGATCGACAGTGATAACATAATGCTCAGCGTAGCGGTAGAAGATACCGGAATAGGAATAAAGCCCGAGAATGTCGGTAAGATATTCGAATCTTTCTCGCAGCTTGATTCCAAGAGAAACAGGGATGTTGAGGGCTCCGGACTCGGACTTGCGATATCCAAGAATCTCCTAAATCTGATGAACGGAACGATACATGTCGAATCCGAATACGGCAGGGGATCGGTGTTTTCTTTTAAACTGCCTCAGAAGGTAGTTGATAAGACGCCCAGCATGAGCGTAAAGAATCCTTCGGGAGTTCTCGCCATAGGATTGTTTGAGAATATTTATCTCTCGGACGGATTCACCTGGGATGCTGCCAAACTCGGTGTATCGGTAATGAACCTTGCACTTGATGCCGATCTGCCCATGGCGTGCGACACATTCCGTAAGAGAAATCCCGGAAGAAAGCTCTTTGTTTTTATAGAGCAGGAACTGCTCACCGAAGAAAAGAAAGCATACTTCCGTAATAATCCCGACATATGTGCTGTTGCCGTTGTGGGATTCTTTGACAGGATAGAATCGGATCTTTCGAATCTTCTCGTCGTAAAGAAGCCTCTGTCGGCAATGAATATGGCAATGATCCTTAATCACGAAAAGGTCAACTATACCGTGACCGAGGAGCATGCGGATGAAGTGACGTTTACCGCACCGGATGCAAAGGTTCTTATTGTAGACGACAACTCGGTCAATCTGACCGTTTCCGAAGGACTTCTTGAGCCGCTTAAGATGAAGACCGAGACGGCTATCAGCGGCAAGGAAGCTATCCGTAAGATAGAAGAGACGCATTTCGACCTGATACTGATGGATCATATGATGCCCGAGATGGACGGCGTCGAGACCACCAGAATAATCAGGAGAATGTATCCCGATTATGACAATGTTCCGATCATAGCCCTTACCGCAAATGCGGTAAACGGAGTAAAGGAAATGTTCCTCTCCGAAGGCATGAATGATTTTGTGGCAAAGCCCATTGAATTAAGAGTTCTGGTCAGCAAGATCAGACAGTGGCTTCCTCCGGGGCTGATAGTTAAAGGTGGCTCTTCGAAGGAAGAAAACGATACGGATAAGGATACTCCCGAAGAGGAAACAATCTCCGGATCCGGTGTTCTTGCGGATCTTGATACAGAAGAAGCAATGAGACTTCTCGGTACGGAGAAACTGTTCAATGCGGTACTTGCGGAGTATACACGTACCATTCCCGAGAAGGTAGAGAGACTGGAAAAACTCTACCGCACGAGAAAGTGGGCTGACTATGCCATCGAAGTTCACGGACTCAAAAACGCATCCAGACAGATCGGTGCCATGGAACTTTCATCCATGTGCGCGGAACTTGAAAAAGCCGCAAGATCCGGAAGCGAAGAGACGATCATGCAGATACATGACGGAATGATCGAAAGGTACAGGAATTATGAGCCGGTACTCAAAAAATACCTGGCCGAACACGTAACTTGATCATAGTTACGCAATGTTAAGATTTTTTAGTTTTTTTCAAAACGTAAAAATACAACGAATTAATTTATTTTTTTGCAGGAGGTTTTTAAATGTATTCGCTTGATGAAGTAAAGAACGTAGACCCCGAGATCGCGCAGGCCATCGTTGATGAGCAGAACAGACAGAATTCACATCTGGAACTGATCGCATCCGAGAACTGGGTAAGCAAGGCTGTTATGGCAGCTATGGGAAGCCCTCTCACCAACAAATATGCCGAAGGATATCCCGGAAAGCGTTATTATGGCGGATGTGAGTGCGTTGACGTAGTTGAGGAACTGGCTAGAAATCGCGCTATGGAACTCTACGGATGCACATATGCAAATGTTCAGCCCCACTCCGGAGCACAGGCAAACCTTGCGGTTCAGTTTGCACTCCTTCAGCCCGGTGACACCATTATGGGCATGAACCTCGATCATGGCGGACATCTTACTCACGGTTCACCGGTCAATATTTCCGGAACTTATTTCAATGTTGTCCCTTACGGTGTTAACGATGAGGGATTCATCGACTATGACAAACTTGAGGAGATTGCTAAAGAGTGCAAGCCCAAGATGATCATCGCAGGTGCTTCCGCTTATGCACGTACCATCGACTTCAAGCGTTTCAGAGAGATCGCCGATGAGGTTGGTGCATATCTTATGGTAGATATGGCTCACATTGCAGGACTTGTTGCTGCAGGAATTCATCCCAGCCCCATTCCTTATGCACATGTAGTAACCACCACCACTCACAAGACTCTTCGCGGACCCAGAGGAGGAATGATCCTTTCAAGCGCAGAGTTTGCCAAAGAGCACAAGCTCAACAAGGCAGTATTCCCCGGAATCCAGGGCGGACCTCTTATGCACGTTATCGCTGCAAAAGCAGTATGCTTCAAAGAGGCACTCGATCCTTCATTCAAGGTATATCAGCAGAATATCTATGACAACGCGCAGGCTCTTGCAAAGGGTCTTATCTCAAGAGGTCTTAAGATCGTATCGGGCGGAACCGACAACCACCTGATGCTCCTTGATCTCACTCCTTTCAATGAGACCGGCAAGGAGATCGAGGCTCTGCTTGATGAGGCACATATCACTGCCAATAAGAACACCATTCCCAACGATCCTCAGAAGGCTAATGTCACAAGCGGTATCAGACTCGGTACTCCCGCTGTTACCTCAAGAGGTCTTAACACCGATGATATGGATCAGCTCGCTGAAGCTATCAGCATCATTGTTAAGGAGAAGGAAGCAGGCGTTGAGAAAGCAAAGGCTATCGTAATGGCCCTTACAGAGAAGTACCCTCTGAATAAATAAGTAATTGACTGGAGACTGAAATGATTCAAGTAGCTGTATTCGGATACGGAACCGTAGGAAGCGGAGTTGTGGAAGTTATCGACCGCAACAATTCATACGTTTCCGATAATTCGGGAGACAAGGTTAACGTTAAATACATACTCGATCTTCGTGATTTCCCCGGAGATCCCAATGAGTCTAAGATCGTGCATGACGTAGATGTTATTATAGGTGATCCTGAAGTATCTATCGTCTGCGAGACCATGGGAGGAGTCGGAGCCGCTTACAAATTTACCAAAGCTGCTCTCGAGAAGGGAAAGAGCGTATGCTCATCCAATAAGGAGCTTGTTGCCAAGCACGGCGCCGAGCTTATTCAGGTTGCCAAAGCTCACGGATGCGCATATCTTTTCGAAGCAAGCGTGGGCGGAGGTATTCCCGTTCTCAGAACGCTTACCACTGCGCTCACTGCTGAGAGGATCACCAAGATCGCAGGTATCCTTAACGGTACCACCAATTTCATTCTGACCAAGATGGAGCAGGACGGTGCCAATTTTTCCAATACCCTTAAGATCGCACAGGATCTCGGATATGCCGAGAAAGATCCCACTGCGGATATCGAAGGACATGACACTGCCAGAAAGATTTCTATTCTTTCCGACATTATGTCGGGGCATTTTGTTGATTCCGATGCTGTTTCAACCGAAGGCATCACCAAGATCACAAGTTCCGACATCACCATTGCTTCAAAAGCCGGATACAGCATCAAACTCCTCGGACTTGCATCCAGAAATGATGATGACAGCGTAAGTACAATGGTAGCACCATTCCTTGTTGCCAAGTCTCATCCTCTCGCAGGTGTAAACGATGTATTCAATGCGGTATTCGTAACCGGTAACATGCTCGGTGAGACCATGTATTACGGAAAAGGTGCTGGAAAGCTTGCAACCGCAAGTGCCGTTGTTGCGGACGTTATCGACGCTGCAAGAAAAGGATCTTCCTGCATGTATAAGGGATGGGATGAAACTCCCGTTAAGGCGGCATCTCTGTCCGATTCCGAGTACAGATTTTTCGTAAGATGTTCATCAGGAGATGCAGAGGCTGTTAAGGCAGAGTTTGCAGGCGCCGATGAAGGTATCAGCGCAGGATCCGAGACCGGTTTTATTACAGCTAAGATGACTCAGTCGGAATTCGATGCGGCCGCTTCCAAGGCCGGCATCAGAATACTCGGCAGCATCAGAGTATATGAATAATTTTTGAAAGAGGATTATGAAAAAATGGCAAAGGTAGTAAAATTCGGCGGCAGCTCACTTGCTTCTGCCGAGCAGTTCAAGAAGGTCGGCGATATCATCAGAGCGGACGAAGAGAGAAGATATGTGGTTCCTTCTGCTCCCGGTAAGAGATCTCCCAGAGATACCAAAGTTACCGACATGCTCTACAATCTCTATGACAGTGTTTCGGACGAGAGAAGCTTTGCGGAGTGCCTTAAGAATATCCGCGCAAGATACGATGAGATCATAAACGGACTCGGACTTAAACTTGATCTTACTGAAGAGTTCGATCTTATCGCTAAGAACCTTAAAGCAGGAGCTGACAAGGATTATGCCGCATCCAGAGGAGAGTATCTCAACGGACGCGTAATGGCTGCATATCTCGGATATGAATTCCTTGATCCCGCAGAGTATATTATCTTTGACAAGAAAACAGAAAATTACGATTCCGAGAAGACTTACAAGAATCTCGGAAAGAAGCTTGAAAAAGTTGAGAGAGCCGTTATTCCCGGATTCTACGGTGCATATGCTGACGGCACTGTTAAGACTTTCTCAAGAGGCGGATCCGATATCACAGGTTCCATCGTTGCCCGTGCGATCCATGCCGATGTTTACGAGAACTGGACCGATGTATCCGGATTTATGGTGACCGATCCCAGGATCATCAAGAATCCTGCCAAGATCGAGACCATTACTTACAGAGAACTCAGAGAGCTCGCATACATGGGAGCCGGAGTTCTTCATGAGGATGCCATCTTCCCCGTAAGACAGGAAGGCATTCCCATCAATATCAGAAATACCAATGACCCCGGAGATGACGGAACATGGATCGTAGAGACCACTTCCAAGAAGTCCAAGTATGTCATTACCGGTATTGCAGGCAAGAAGGGATTCTGCGCCGTTAACGTTGATAAAGATATGATGAACTCCGAGATCGGATTCGGAAGAAGAGTTCTTCAGGCATTTGAGGAGAACAATATCTCTTTTGAGCACCTTCCTTCCGGTATCGATACCATGACCGTATTCGTACATCAGGATGAGTTCAGGGATAAGGAGCAGAGCGTTGTTTCCGCTATCCGCAGAATGACAGATCCCGATACCATTGATATCGAGTCAGATCTTGCACTTATCGCTGTTGTAGGACGCGGTATGAAGTCAACCAGAGGAACTGCGGGAAGAATCTTCTCCGCACTTGCTCATGCACATGTCAACGTTAAGATGATTGATCAGGGTTCATCCGAGATCAACATCATCATCGGTGTGGCTAATTCCGATTTCGAGACGGCTATCAAGGCCATCTACGATATTTTTGTCGAGACAAAAATGTAAAGTTTTCAATTTTCCGAGGGTTTCCCCCGGATAAAAGGAGCTGAGATTTTGAGCAGACATAAGAAGAAAAACAGGAAGAACAACTCTTCACAGACAAGTGAGGAAATCAAGAACAAGGTAACGGATGAAGTGACCGAAGAGGAAACCTCATCCGAAACCGAAGAGACAGATTCCGAAGAAACCGTAACCGAAGAATCTGCATCCGAAGAAGTACCTGCAGAAGATGCTTCACCCGAAGCATCATCCGACGAGGCATCTCCCGAGGAGCAGACTTCCGAAGAAGAAACACCTTCCGATGAAACTCAGGATGAAAAAATCTCGGAAGATGCTGATGTCCGGGAGGCTTTGGCTTCTGCGGAAAGTGAAGATTCCGAGAATAAGACATCCGAAGAAAAGTCTTCCGAAGAAACAGATTCCAAGTCGGAAAAATCACAGAAAAAAGAGAAAAAAGAAAAGAAAGTAAGCCGTGATGCTCTCAGGGAACAGACCGAAAATGAGAGGATAAGGCGCGAAGCCAGACACAGAAAGCGTATCCGTCAGCAGGTTACCGCATATGTGATACTGGTTATTATTCTTGCACTCATAGGATGCGGTCTCTTTTTCGGAATAAAGTTCTTTGTGAATATAGCCAGGGAAAGAAGAGCAGCGCAGGCAGCGGCGGAACTTGAAGCTCAGCAGCAGCTTGAAGCTCAGGCACAGGAGCAGGCTCAGACGGAGCCTGTAAGCGAAGAGCCTCCAGCACCAACCGTCGAAGACCTCGGTCCCACACCTTTGGAGCAGCTCGATGCGCTTATTGCTTCCGATATTGCGGCTATGACTCTTGAAGAGAAGGTTCAGGGACTAATGTTCATTACCCCCGAATCCATCACAGGCGTTGATCGTGTAATGATAGCGGGTGAAGGAACCGCAGCGGCACTTTCGGATTTCTGCCCCGGCGGTATAATATATTCTTCCAAGAATGTAACCAATGCCAACCAGTTCTCTGAAATGATGGCTACAACTTCAACGCTTGTAAGCCGTCCCGTATTCCTCGCGACTTCCGAGACCGGACTTAATGAATCCGGACTTGTGGGAGCAGGGGTCATCACTTCGTCCATGACACCTGCGGATGCGGCTGCGACAGGCGATGTGGAACAGGTTGTTAATGTAGGTATAAATGTAGGCGTAGGACTTCACAGCGTAGGTATTACGGTTGATTTTGCCCCTGTGGCAGACCTTTCCGTTACCGCAGGCGGAATCGGAGCAAATGCTTCTTACGGTAACGATGCTGCGGCGATTACGCCCTATGTAACCGCAATGGCAGACGGACTTGCCCAGTCAGGCGTGACACCCGTCTACAGATATTTCCCCAGTCTTGCGGCATGCGCTCAGAACCCTCTTTGGGGAAGAGCCGTAAGCGACAGAAGTATTGAAGATTTCAGAAGTAACGAGTTCCAGGTATGGCTTTCGGCTATTAATGCCGGAGCTTCAATGATCCAGATGAGTAATGTCATCTATCCGTCCATAGACAGCGATTCACTTCCTTCATCACTTTCGGACAAGACCGTAACCGGAGTCCTTCGTGATGAGCTTAAATACGACGGAGTCATTATCAGCGGACCTTTAAGCGATGCTGCGATCACTTCGTACTATACGGCCTCTGATGCGGCTGTAATGGCCCTTAAAGCGGGTTGTGACATGATTTATTCATCTCCCGATCCCAGAGCCGCAGTACAGGGCATTTTGGACGCTGTAGCGGAAGGCGTTATCTCAGAGCAGAGAATTGACGATGCGCTGACAAGAATCTACAGAGTAAGATATGCCGATGAGCTCGAAAGACTCAGAGGAGAGTATGAACAGGCTGCTGCTTCCATGGGAGTCGATCTCACCGGAGTTCAGTATTGATCAAAAAATTATGATTAGATTTATCCTCACCACAACAGATACAGTCACTACCACATCCGTGAACACTACTCAGGGATCTGTTTCTGCTACGTATGATGAGGAAGAAGTTTTGTATAGAACGTAATCTCAGCTATACAGCTTATATGTATCCAAAGCCTCATCAAGCGAAAGTTTGATGAGGCTTTTTTTATTAAGAGAGGAGCAGATATGAAATACGCGATTGAACTGTACTTTGACCATGAAACCGAACAAAAATTGTTTGAGTATCCGAAGCTATTGGATAAGGAAAAGTTGAGCAGTAAATATCTGGAGTGGAAAACAAGACCGCATGTGACACTGGCTTGTTTTAACGATGTGGATGAGGAAAAGTGCAGGCACATAATGGAAGATTTTGCGTCATCACATGCCGCTTTATTTGCTTATATAGGGTCACTTGGTTTCTTTACGGATACCAGAACTATATTTGCTTCTCCTGTTATGAACTGCAGTATGTATGATATACAAAGAGAGATTCACGGTATGATGAGCGATTTCGATACATCCGGGCACGAATGGTATCTGCCGGACAGATGGGTGCCTCATTGTGCACTGGCACTTATGTCTGAAGATGATGCGGAAGCGTTCTTTAAGGCAGGAGATTTGATTATACGCAGATTTGAAAAAGTCGCCGGAAAGTTTTCGTCTATCGGTTTGGTAAAGATTTCTTTTCCGGTAGAGGAGATATTCACGGTAGATCTTCAAGGTTAAAAAGTATTATTGATGCAGGGAAAAAATATTGATATAGGAGTTTTGAAATGGGAGAGGTTTTTAGTGTAAAGGACAGACAAAATACTTTTGATGATATCGTATCTGCTGCTAAAGAATGCGACAAAATTATATCCCTGGTCCAAATAGGATCCGGGGCTGTGGGATATCATGATGAAAAGTCCGATCTGGATTTTGTGGTAGCACTTGATTCAGGTGATTCCATGCCGGAAGTAATGGATTTTATGCATCAAAGGATAAGCGATAAATATGATGTTCTTTGGTTCAAGCAGGATGAATCCAGGCATATTCAGGTTTATGTATTAAAGAACCTGTTGGAGATAGACATCGGGTATGGCGGTTACCTGAATGCGGCAGCATTAAAGCCGAATTTTAAAGTTATCTATGATAAATCGGGTACTGTTGAGGCTAAAATGACAAGGTCAAGAGAGTTTATAGATGACAGAATATTCGGAGATAAGTTTAAAAAGGATATAGAGTCGGTTCGGGATACTTTCTGGTTCCATCTGATGCATGCAGCTGTAGCCGTTAATCGCGGTAATTATCTACGGGCGATCGGGGAGCTTGAATTTGTCAGGAATCAGTATATTGATCTGCTTGGGGACTGCTACAGGTTAGAAAGCAGATATAACCATGATATGGATAATCTGCCGGAAGAAGTAAAAGACAAAATCAGAAGCACATATGTGTTCAGCGAAAACCCTCAGGATATGTGGAAGAATATTTATAATCTGACTCATCTGCTGTATAAAGAGCTGGAAGATTACGAGGTTCCTGTTTCTCGGGAATTGCTTCTGGGGTATTATAACAGCTTTAAATAGTTGCGGAAAAAATAATAATCCCTCAACCGTATAAAATTCCGGGGTTTAGGCATAAAAAAAGAGCGATAGACGGGGCTCGAACCCGCGGTCTCCACCTTGGCAAGGTGGCGCTTTACCAACTAAGCTACTATCGCATGTCTGCTTCAGACG
>JAEEGK010009372.1_pt1 | contig 22873 bp, 13 predicted proteins | sample 8958771 | NCBI WGS metagenome assembly JAEEGK01 (sample SAMN16246547, study PRJNA631951) | gut metagenome | biome: gut microbiome; feature: rumen; material: SC-attached | host: Bos | place: Iran: Karaj | collected 2018-10 | reverse complement strand
ACTTCAAAATCTACAGGCACTGATTCGAAAAAGGCTTTAGCAACAGGATGATAAGTTGAATAGCTTTCAATCATATCTTCCATTAATGCTTCAACAGACTCGATTTCTTCTTCATCTAGATTTTCTTTAATTTCTTCAAAACTAATGGAGTTTTCTCCATCACCATAAATGAATTGTTCCAGCGTGATGTCGTGGAACACTCCGCAAAAACACAGATGGGAAATTACACACAAAACAATGATAAATAGATTTTTTCTAAAAGATTTCATTTTTACCTCCAAAATTACTCGCCGTATTTAATCACGAAGTTCTTAAGGCTTCCGGCATTGTCAAACGTGAATGTTCCTGTTGCTTCTTTACTGACCACAGTACCGTCTCCCCAAAGAATCGGCGCGGGCGAAACAAGGCTGCCAGAAACAGCGATAAGGCTGTCTTCCTCCGGGTTCAAATACGAGTAATCAATTGTAGCGTATACGCCCGTCATTTCTGGCGTTATGGCAGGCGCATCCCAAAGGTACTGCATTCCAGAAAGCGATGTGTAACGCGATACGCTGAAATCGTAAACAAATGAACCAAGTCTGACTTCTTTTCCGGTAAGCCAGGCTGGAAGGGCATCCGTAAAGACGAGCGCGCCGGAATCGGCCACAAGAGCAAGGTAACTTCCGTCAAGCTCCGAAGCTTCAAAGTGAGCCGCCGTACTGCCAAGCGCGAACGCCGTAATATTATCTTCTGACGTGCTAAGATTTCCTTCTATCGCGCCGAGCGCAACATCTGACTTGCAGATTTTTCCGTCAAAACCAACACCAATTATTGCAGGAGCCTTTATTCCGCGCAGGAACTCTGGCACAGACTCGTCTTCCGGCAGCTTTAATGTACCTATAAACTGGATATAATTATTCCCATTCGGCGCGCTTACAACTTTTCCGTCTACAACACTAAGTTTCATTCCGGAAAATTCCATGTCAAAGCCACCCGGAACTTCACAACCGTCAAAAGCAAATCCGTTCGCACCATTCGTAGCCGCAAGATCATATTTCACATTGTCTATAGAAATTGCAGAAGGTGTTCTATATTTATTTGGCATTTCCAAAGTGCTGTCTTCAAGACAGAGCCAACATTTCGCCGGGTTAAGATATCCGTTTTCGTTCCGTGTTTGCTCTACTTTAAGATGGCAGCTTTTGCTTACAAGCCAGAAGTTATCAGAAAGACTACAACCGCGCGGAGTACTATCGCTTGTAACAAGCTCTTTTACAGAACCGTCGAATCCCATGTAAAGCTTTTCTACCGTCATATTCATACCAGAATAACTGCTCGGTAATGATCCGGGGAGCTGCAAAATTCCTGCCGTGATAATTCCGTCATCAACAAAAGTTACTTCATTTACGATATAGTTCATTCCGCAAAATTTAGTAGACCCGACAGCATTCTCATACGCTATTCTTCCATCATAGAACAGCTTCATATTGTTAATAGTCAAATCAGTAAGGCAGCTGTTGAATGGGAACTTTACCTCAGCATCATTTAAGTCGAACCTTTCGGTATCTGCGCTCATATAGTATGTTGAAATCTTGGTGTCGCCAAAACAAAAACTTGGTTTATAAGAGTAATAATCTAATAACGGTTTAAAACTTCCGTCAGAATATGCCGCAATTGCATACGCATTTTTCTGGTTTTCGTCTTTTGAGCTTGGGAACCCCGACCAGACATGAAGCAACAATCCGTCGGAATTGAAAACATAACCCATTATATAATCATCATCACACAAAATGTGGGCATAATCGTCAATATCGTCATCATCCGGATAGAAACTACATTCCTTTTTAAGGTCGCAATCATCCTCATCTATATCGAATACCATCTCACCAAACGGGATTTTTTTATCGCGCCAGATGATACCGGCATCACCAAGTCTTACTTCAAGCGGATTCATCGAAACATCTTTGCCGAAGAGTGTATATCCATCATACTTAAAATTGTACTCGTTTTCTGCATTTTCTGTGTAAAACTCTGCATAGCCGATATATATTTCGTAATTATTAAACTCCGCGTACAAATCAAGACTGGGGATTCGAAGCTGACCGTTCGCATAAAAGTTTTCCCCATCCCATTTTATAGAAGTCAATGTAACTCCGTACCCCAGTTCGTATGTATCATAACTTTGCGGAACGTCATACACTTTTGATGAAATTATATTAAAATCCATGTCAAAAACGGTTTCACCCACGTGTAAACGCTCACCGTCAAAGAATGCTGCTGATTCTATAAAAGGATTTTCACAAACCACAACATAACTGTCGCCATCTTTTTTAAGGTATGCATCGTCCAGCCAAAAATCGGCAACGCCTCCTGTTTCTCCCATTCCGATTGTCGAAATACCGCTTTCAAAAGTACCGTCCTTATGAATACAGAAGTCTTGGAATAAAAGAAGTCCGTAGGAATGATCAAGAATGTAGAGTTGTAAATCATCTTGACTCAAATTCACGCCGAATTCAGCAGTGCCATGAAGACCTGTCTCATCCGAAGTGAAATCGTACATAAAAAAGATGTAATCTTCATTTTCAATGCGAACCGTATATGTGAATTCCAGATTCTCAATATCATCGTTAGCAAGTTGAAATTCAGGAGTCACCACAAAATCGCCCGGCACAGATTCAAAAAAATCTTTTGCAATAGCGGTCTGTAAAGCAAATTCTTCTTCTATAGGCTCTACGTCCTCAACAGAAAACATCATTTGCCAAGCTTCTTCCGAAAACGCTTCGTCAAAAGGAACGTCGTTGAATGTGGCAGAAAAACACAAGCATGAAAACGCGCAAAAAAACAATGCGAAAAGGATTATTTTAAATGATTTGTCAGCAGTTCGCGATGCATAAAGCTTGTTGTGTAAAGTTGTTAATTTCATAAGTTTTACCTCTTTTTTTATTCCGATGAGTCAGTATGGCAAAAAAACAGATGATAATCAACGATTTTTTGGCAGGATGCTGCCTTTCCTCTTGATGAACTCAAAAAAAAGCATTAGACTAGAAAAAAGATTTGGGGGTGTAGCTCACCTGGCTAGAGCGTTTGAATGGCATTCAAAAGGTAGTCGGTTCAAGTCCGATCATCTCCAAAAATGAAAACCCGGTGCTTCTGCATCGGGTTTTTCGTTTTTTATGCTTGTAGAGATTAGAACAACTATTCGGCAGGAGCCGCGCGGACGACACGGAAACCAATATCCTTATCATGTACATTTGGCTGCCGGAGTCCTCTCTGTGTTACAACACAAGCGGGAGCTGAACTAAACCAAGAACCTCCACGAACCACACGCGAAGTTTCATTGCTACCACCGCCGATAGGATTTATAACAACATACCGAGTTGGTATATCAAAACACCACTCAAATACATTGCCGCTCATATCGTACAAACCTAATTCGTTATATTCTTTCTTTCCTACTTCATGGGTTCCCCAAGAAGCTCTTGCAGTACCAGTTGGAATCAATGAAGCCGTTTTACTATTTGTAGTTCCTGTGTTATATGCGTACCAACCTATAGCATCAAGTCCAGAATTATTAACTGCATTATACTTTTTCTCGTCTGCAGTATTTGCTCCACTGAACATATAGTTCCAAGCATCAATCTCAAAATCTCCACCGCGTGCTGCAAATTCCCATTCAGCTTCTGTTGGAAGCCTATAACCCGTACCATTATTAGTCATACTTACAGTAGCATTTGTAATATGACCCGAAGTAGAAGAACCACCCTGCGGCGGAGGATCCAATGTTAATTCAATATTTGTAATAGTATAAGCAACTGTAAGACCACCGCCAACTTTTGTCGTAAGCTGATTACAGAAATAAACGGCATCATACCACGTCACATTTTCAACAGGACGCTTATTCATCGTCTCCCCCTGCCGCTTAGGGTATTGAGTAGCAGAAACAGCGGAAGCATTGCTTTCATCATAATAGCAAACCGAAGGAGAAACAACAATTGAACCAGTTGAACCGTTTGAAGTAGTTGTTCCATCGCTATTCTTTATTACAACTCCACCAGTTCCATTGGTAAAAGTATTTCCTGTCATAACAGCAGTATAAAGTTCTTGAGTTACCTCATAACGACTCATAATAAATGGATCAAGTCCTATACTCATACCATTCCAGAAAATGCCCTTTGACATAGCATCTGCGTCCTCGTCAATAAATGGAGGGGTAACACCAGGTACCATTGTAATATCATCCCCTGTTTTGTCAGCCGGAATAACATACACTTCTTCTGTTTTTTCATATTCTGTGGTATTTATCCGAATTGCTGTTAGAGCAACCTGTGCCCATTTTGCATACAGAGTCGTATTCGCCGTAATTGGGGTTGCAAAATCAAAGCGGTTTGTTAACTCACTGTCAGTATACCAACCGATGAACACATAGTTAGTTTCTTGTGGCTCAGCACTTCCTGTTTCAAAACTATAATCAACTTTAGTCGGATTCGTAGGTTTCGTAACTTTTTGACCACTTTCAACAGTTGCCGGAGAAACCGTAGTATCTGCATTCGTTACGAACGTTACCGTAAAAGTTTCGGCTTCCGGAGTTTCACCAGGTTCTGTAAGCTGATCGCAGCCCACGACCAAAAGCATAACAAAGACCGCTGCTATTGCAATTAAAAGTTTATAGTATTTTTTCATATTATGATTTCTCCTTAAAACTTCAAAGGACATTTTCAGGAGTTTAAAAACTCGACGAATTCAAACTCTCACCTTGTATACTATAGTATTACACAGAAATGCCTGTTTTTCAACACATAGATAAATTTGTTATCGGCAAATTCCGCCTATTACTTTCCGGTGCGGAGAAAAGAATATTATTCTCCGCATAATATTAAATAATTATGCGGAGAATAACTTGACAAACTCCGCAATATGGTGAAAAATAAATGCATGGAAGAGTATATATGGCAAAATAACAAATGGCCTCACTTTACATGGGAACCACAAAAACTTATCTCTCCACTCCTTGAAGTTCATACAAACCAAGGCATTCTAGAAGGACAAATGCGCTCACTTGGTTTTGCAATACAGTCAGAAACTACCTTAAGACGCTTTACACAAGAAATACAAAAATCTTTCGAAATAGAAGGCGAGAAAGTCAGCGACTATTCGCTCCGTTCTTCCATTGCACGTCATCTTGGAATAGAAAAGATTATTCTGGCAAGCGACGGGCAGCTCGACAAGCCTCGACCCAGAATTGACGCAATAGTAGACGTAATTACAGACGCAGTACATAACTGCCATACGCCACTTTCAATGGCACGCCTTTTTGAATGGCATAAAAAGCTTTTTCCGTCGAACACAAACGGAATGGCGTTCAATGGAATATACACAATCAGGACAGGACAACTTCGTACTGACGAAGAGGGCCCAATGCGTGTTATAAGCGGCACAGATAAAAACTATACCGTCCATTTCCAAGCGCCTCCCGCAGAAATTCTTCAAAAAGAAATGGAAAAGTTCTTGAAATGGTTCAATTATTCAGATACAGAAACTCATATAAACAGCGTAATAAAAAGCGCAATTGCTCATCTTTATTTTGTCACACTGCATCCATTTGAAGACGGCAACGGAAGACTCGCAAGAGCCATAGCAGACATGGCATTGTGCAGAGGCGACAACTTCAATCACAATGATGTATGGGTTGTTGCAGAACCCATACCTTCTTATGGACATGAGCTACGCTTTGATCACCTGTATTCCATGAGCGCACAGTTATGCAAAGAACGACGCGATTACTACGCCCAGTTAGAGCATGCACAAAAGCAAAGCTCCATGGACATAACTGAATGGCTTTTATGGTATATAGGGTGCATGAATCGCGCCATATTGAACGTTCTTAAAGAAATTGCAGAAAGCCAAGCGCGAAAGCAGTTCTGGGAATATGCAGAAACTTGTGATATAAACGACCGGCAAAGAAAAATTCTAACAATGCTGCTGGACGACTTTCAAGGAAAGCTTACTTCTACAAAGTATGCAAAGATATGCAAGTGCTCACAAGACACAGCTACCCGCGACATAGAAAAGCTTATTACGGCAAGAATAATCCGCAAAGGAGAAGCCGGTGGCCGCAGCACAAACTACGAGCTTATAAGCAAGCTGTAGAATCGCCACAGGCATAACTTTCCTTAAAAAAACCGATATGGTATACTTATACGCATGAAATTCAAGTTTTCTTCTCTTAGACCACTCGACTTCGTTTTTTTCTGCTTGCTTGTTGCTGCCGGAGTTTTCCTTACAATAAACGGACTTTCAAAATCTGGTAACAAAGTTGTTGTTCTGGCTTGCGGAGTTCAATACGAATACGATGCCGATACTGACGGCACATATTCAGTGGAAGGTCAACTAGGAGAAACTACTTTCGAGATAAAAGAAGGCAAAGTCCATATAATCGATTCACCGTGTAAAAACAAAATATGCATTAATCAAGGCTGGAGCACACCGCTTGTCTGTTTGCCGAACAACGTCACGATAACTCTACAAGAAGCAGAAGGAGGATACGATGCAATTTCACAATAAAAAGAGAATTGCGTATCTTTCTGCGCTGACGCTTCTTTTTTCGTATGCAGAGCTTCTTTTACCCAGAATAGTCCCGTTTTTCCGGCTCGGACTAGGAAACGCCGCTATTCTTATGGCGTTTGAAATGCCGTTCCCCGCGTTCCTGTTGCTTTCTGTAATAAAAGCAATAGCTGCTAGTCTTATGGGCGGCACGCTTTTCTCGCCGTTTTTTATAATTTCGTTCGCGCAGTCTGTTTCTAGCGCATGCCTTATGTCCGGGCTTTACAGACTGAACAAAGCGTGCCGCGGAAAGCTGATGAGCTTGTACGGCATTTCGCTTGCCGGTTCTGCGCTCAGTGCGTTTGTCCAGATATGGCTGTGCAGTCTTTTCCTTGGCAAAGGAACCTTCTCGCTTTTAGGCCCGATGATGCTTTTTAATACTGCTAGCGGCATTATAACGGCTCTTATAGCCGAGTTTATGAGCGCAGGAAAACAGAAGGCACAGGCGGCGGCACCAGACCATTCGCCAGAAGTGAGTGTTCAAAGCCCAGCCGCAAAAAAATACAACCCCGTGATTCAAATTTGCCTTGCCGCTGCAATTATCCTTGCATGTGCCGGAATCTTCTTTTTGGAAAGCATTCCAATACTTTGCGCGGCTCTTGTTGTTTCATTCGTCTTGCAGTTTTTCAGCGGACGCAAAATCTTCATTATTCCGCATATTTCACTGTGGATTTTCGTTCTTGTTTCGAGCCTTCTTTCGCCCAACGGAAAAGTTCTGTTTTCTTTATGGAATTTTTCAATAACACAGGGCGCATTATTCACCGGCATAGAAAAAGCCCTTAAGCTTTCTGCTGTAAGCGCGCTTAGCCAATGTGCCGCTTCACTCAGACCACCGGAAAGTTCACTTTTGGGGCTTTCACTTGCGTATTACAGGACGCTTTCTGACCGTTTCAGAGACACAAAAGGCAACCCTGTTGCAAGACTTAAGAAAGTTCTGGGAAGCGACCCGGACGAAGTGCAGGAATTGCAGAACTGAAAGCGGCTCGGTGGCAGCCTAAAAATTCAGAACTAAACGCATAATCCACGCAAAACTTACTGAGCGCCACTTACAGCGTAAATCACTTCAAACGGATAAAGAACCTGAATATCATCCTTTATTCCAGATGAATAATAAAGCTCGTTATCTTTTGTTACAAGGATAAAGTCAAAACCGCTGTTATTGTACCACCACTCAACTGCTTTATCCTTGCCCATAACAAAAAGAGATGTGCTAAGAGCGTCCGCATACAAACCGCGCTCACAAATTATTGTCACGCTTTCTAGATCGTTTTCTACAGGATATCCAGTTTCTGGATCAAAAATGTGGATATACTTTTTTCCGTCATCACCAACAAAAAATCTTTCATATCCACCGCTCGTAACAACCGCACAATCCGCAATCTTGACGGTGCAAACCGGGTCACCGCCCCACGGACTCTTTATCCCGACTGTCCATTTGGAACCATCTGTTTTAGTACCGATTACCTGAACGTTTCCGCCCAAATCAAGCAGTGCGGATTTTATGCCATGTTCCTTAAGAATGCGTATAATTTCGTCTCCGGCATAACCTTTGCCAACCGCTCCAAAATCAAGCTTCATGCCTTCTGTAGTTTTTATTACAGCGCCACCTGCCGTGTAGGAAAGCTCTGCCTGCGAAAAATCGGTATGAGAAAGCAGAGCAACTATCTCTTCTTCAGACGGGATTCTGTATGATTCTGTTGTAAAGCCCCATGCAGAAATAATTGGATAAAGAGCAGGGTTCAGCGCAGCATTGGTCGCTTTATACATGCCGTGCGTAAACTCAAAAAGAAACGCCGTGTCACTACGCACAACCATAGAAGCCCCGGAAGCGTGATTCAGCTTGTAAACATCACTTCCGCTTTTTGTCGTTGAAATAACTTTTTCTATTGACTCCACCCTGCTTTTTGCTTCCGCAAGGGCCGCTTTTGCTTTTTTTTCTGAACCGTAAGCCTGAACCGTCATAAAAGTGTTCATGGCGTTAAAAGATTCCGTATATTTTTGCGGCTTGCAAGAAAACAAAAACAACGATGCAAAAACCACGACAAAAACAAAACAGGCATTTCTTTTCATCATGCGGAAAACTATACAAAAAAAATCTGAAATTTGCCATACAAAGCATAATTTTTTTATGTTTTATAACTTTAAGGGTGTTATAATGTTTACTAAATGACACCATTCGCTCGAAAATTCAGAAAAGCTCTGCCTATTATAACCGTTGCAATTGTTTTTATTCTGCTTTCTCTGCTTTCGTATTTTATAATTGAGAACAGCAACAAGGTTTATAATGAGCATCAGTCTCTTTCTATGATTACTCTTTCAGAGAGAATCACTAACCTTATGTACAATGACTCGATGCAGCATCTCTCAAAAGCCTATATGGCACGCTCCCTTTTGCAAAGGAACGGAGAAGCTCTGCTCGAAAATCCAGATGCATTCGCATTTCAGTTTGAAAGGCTTAATTCTCCGTATATAACAGCTTTTGCTTATGCTCCTTCCGGAATAATAACAGCCGTGTACCCCAAACAAGGAAACGAGTGGCAACTCGGGCTGAATTACCAGCTTACATTCCCGGACAGAGTCGATTTACGTCGCCTTGCAGAAATTGACAGCCCGCTTATGCTAGGACCGTATCCAACGCCTTCTGGGAAACAAGAACTTGCAGCGATTATCCCTTTGAACGATTACGACACATTCGGAACACAACATTTTTGGGGAACTATTACTGTATGCGTACAGTTTCCGGAAGTGTTCTACGAAATTGATTTTTCGGAAATAAACAGACAGGGATTCGCAATGCGTGTCTGGAAAAACGATTCGATCACCGGGGAAGAACGCACAATATACAGTACGGACATTCCGATTGAGGATGGCATAAAATCGGCAACCATGAATTTCTCGAAAGAGTTTTTTGCCACTCCGTGGAATTTCACGTTTGCTCCGCTCAAAAGCTTTTTTGAATCACCAGATTTTTACGCAATCTCGATTCTTCTGGTCATAGGTGTTTTTGTCGTTTCTATTTTTGCCTATATTTTCGTTAAAAACATGCAGGCACTTGAAGAGAAAAAGCTTTACCAAATTCAAGACAAACTGCTCCAGATTCAGGAGCATACGATTTTCAGTCTTTCCAACCTTGTAGAAAACCGTGACAGCGACACAGGAAACCATGTTCGCCGCACAAGTAACTATGTAGAACTTATCGCGAAAAAAGCACAGCAATGTGGATATTGCAGCGACATTTTGACCGACCAGTACATTGAAATTCTACGGAAAGCCGCCCCTATGCATGACATCGGGAAAATTATCGTCCCAGATTCAGTTCTTAAAAAGCAGGGCAAACTTACACCGGAAGAATTCGAGCAGATAAAGCGTCACACAACTGAAGGCGGCCGTATTATACAAGAGATTATAGCCCCTGTTCAGACGCGGGAATATACACACATTGCAGTTGAAATAGCGACGTCGCACCATGAACGGTGGGATGGAACAGGCTATCCGCACGGGCTTTCCGGCGAACATATTCCAATAAGCGCACGGATTATGGCTTTGGCCGATGTTTTTGATGCACTTACAACGGCACGATGCTATAAAGCGCAAATGCCGTTCAAGCAAGCTATGCAGATAATGGAAGAAGGAAAAGGCACACAGTTTGACCCGACTCTTATCGACATTTTCCTGCAGAATCAGTCTGAGCTTCAAGTTCTTCTTAGCAAAAGCACAATAAACTAAATCAAGTTGTGATTTTTGTCTGCGTCCCGCTGGGCTTTTAAACTCTGAAATTTGATTTACTTTATATGATGTCAACAACGAAAAAAAATCCTCTGGAAGTTTTTGCTTCCAGAGGATTAATTATCTTATAACACAATATTTACTTACATCTTTTAGAATATGTTCAACCTTAATCCGAAGCTGAGCTGCGGGATAATCGATTTAATATTCGATTCTTCGTTACCTGACTCAACATCGGTCGGGATAAACCATACCTGAACTTCCGTATAGAACGAAACCGCACTGAATGATGTTCTTCCCTTGAATGTCGCCTTCGGGAACTCAATCTGTCCAAGGACGGCAGACAGAATCTGCGGCTTGTTACTTTGAGTTTCTGTGAACAGCGAGAAGTTTGCACCCAATGCGAACGATGCATTAAGCCATGCAAGATCCGGTCCAAAGAAGTAGCTGAACGGTATGGACGCTATGTTCGCAAGAAGTTTTGCACCAAAGACATGTCCACCGTATCGCATCTTCATCTGTTCAGCTTCCGAATCGAACAGATTAACCATAAAGTTATACTGGTCCTGCAGCATCTGGCCATATTGGAACTGAAGTTTTACGTTATCGTCGAAGAACGTAAGACCCAATCCTACGTCAAACAGCGTAACACCCCATACGTGCGCATCAAAATACAAGCCCTGGATGAACGACGGAATCTCGTAGTTTGACTTGTCGCCGCTTCTTAACGCAAGCGTAACGCTCTTAAGAGCAACATCATCTGATGAAAGACCAGCGAATTCAATAGCATCATTGTATTTTCCACCTTCTGTAGGCGTAATAAGCTTAACGGAAGGAGTTGTCTTGTCTATTTGGAAGATTGTTCGCGTTATTGCTGTTTCTCCGTTAACCATCGTAACGCGGATAACCGCATGATGCATACCTTCGCCGAATTCACTTGTTTCTACACGATACTTCCAATCTGGCTTTTTACCGACATACTGGAAGCTCTTACCGTTATCCAAGCTAATCTCTATGCTTTCAATTGACTTCTTCTCAATTTGCTTCCGTTCGTAACGGCTTGTTTCATCAGATTCAAGTGCTTCAAGATCAGCTGCAGAAAGATTATAACCTGCATGTCCGGTAATATAAGGTCTGTCTATTGCGAAATCACCCATCGTGAATCCGTCAATTGTAACCCAAGGACCAGCGGAAGTGTATGTGAAATGCTGCTCTGCTGAGTATATGACAGCTCCGGAATTAAGAACTGTACGAACTACGTATGTATGAACACCGTCGGTAAGTCTTTCCGGCGTAAGCTCGAACATATAGTAACCTGTTTCGGTTATGCTCGTTGTTGCAGCTTCTTTTCCGTCAACCAAAAGAGAAAGGTTCGATATTTGCTCTTCGGTCTCTGCGTTTCCATATACGTTGAAATTGCCGCTCGTATGATCACCGTCAAGTGGATAGAGCAAGTTAAGGACGGCCGGCTCAACACGAGTGTCTACCGATACGTTTCTTGAAACGCGAGTTACGTTAAGAGCTGCATCCTCGCCAGTAATTTCAACATTGTACACACCGTTCGGCAATGCAGAAATGTCTATTTCATGGTGAAGGATTTGTTCAATATCAAGCTCTTTGTACGCAAGATCCGCCGGAATCTCAGGCTGAGACGGGTCCATGTTGCGTATTCTTACGTAAAGTTTTTCAAGTCCTACGTTGTCCGTCATGTAACCGGAAAGCGTAAGAGTACCGGTCTTGAAACACGAATCATCCACAGGAAGCTCCAAATTGATATTAGGAGCAGTATTGTCTATGTTTACAAGACTTGAGTACAAGCCCTGAATATCATAGCCATCCCATACTCTAAGGAAGACAACGTGCGTTCCGTCCTGAACAACGCGAGTATCAAGCGAATAGCTCCATTCCTCTTTACCAACGGCATCCTGCCATGTATTGCCGTTATCAATTGATATCTGGACAAGCTTAATGCCGTTGCCGTCAGTAGCCGTACCCGTAATTGCTATTCTTCCAGAAAGCGATTCATCAAGTGTCGGCGTTACGACAGCACCCTGCGGCTCTTCGCGAGATACTTTGATAATCTTTGTTACCGGGTCTCCGCGGACACCCAGAATATCTTCTGCGAATACTGTGATTGTATGCTCGTTGTCTGCAAGTGACTCAATATCCACATCAAAAGACCAGTTTGAAGCAGCTTGCTTTGAGCGTACAGGCGGAGCATCGTCTATGCTGTACCATACATAAGAGTCACCATCATCATCATAGATAATACCCGATACAGAGAAATCGGTTATAAGGATCGTATCATCCTCTGGCAAATGAATCTCTACCCTTGGCTTATCCGATTCCAAATCGATTGAATACTGCTTTTCTTTATAGTCAGCGACGTTTCCGGCCGCATCAGTGAACGAGAAATAAAGTCCCGTAGAAAGCGGCGTAGTATCTGAACCTATGATAAGAGAAGCAACTGTCTTGTCACCAAAGTTTATAATAACCGGCTCACTTTCTGTATCAGGAGCGAATACATTTTCCGCATCCTCGCCATCAAGCTCACCGCTTTCCGCCGCGCTTTCCGCAACAACCGGAAGAACAGCCTTTCCGTTTAAGATGCGTCCGTTATCTGTAGCGCGTACAACAAAAAGCGTCTTTCCGTTTACAGAAGCACCTTTTTCCGGCAGAACAGTCGTAACAACTGGAGCCTGCGTATCTTTTGCCATTGAAAGCCGTCTGTATGTTGTTCTGCCAGCTTCATCAGTAACACGCACATCAAGAGGAAGCAGTCCGTCCTGGAAAGCTTTTATAGACGCCTCAATCGTGTATCTTCCGTCCTCTGTCTCTTCTATCTTCTTCCAGTTCTTACCATCGTAAATAGAATACTCAACAGCACGGATACCATTACCATCATGGGCTTCTATATCGATTGTAACCGTTTCCTGAAGCCATTCATGGTTTTTAGGAGAAAGTATCTTTACGGTCGGAGTTGATGAATCTGCAAGGAACGAAATTCTGCCGGACTCGTACTCAATACCTTCACTGTCTGTAACTGCAAGATAAACATCCTCGTAGAAACCGTCTTTGTCTGCATGCAGATAAACGGTCTTATCAGTCTTTGAAACAGAAAGGCCTTCTTGAGCACACTTAACTTCAACTTCGTACGGCGCTGAAACATTGACATAAGCGTAGACATTCTCGCCTTTTCCAAGAATCTGCTTATACGTCTTGTCTTTTGGAAGAGTGTCTATCCAGTACACTTTTTCCTTGTCGTCAATGCCAGCTTCCGGAGCGGCGCGAACAACGGAGATTGTTCCAGAAACGCTTGTCGTTATAGCTTTGTCAACTATAAAGATTGCTGTAATTTCCGTTGTAACAGCTTCCATATCTTTAAGAGGGATATTCACCTCATATTCGTTCGGTATGGCTTGTCCGTCCTCGCCCGTAACTTTCTGTACTTTTCCAGTAACAGGAGAAGAGTCGCCAATTGCGTATGTACATGACGTAACAGGGAGCCCGGTCGTTACAAGAACCTTCATGCTTGCTGTCTGGTTCTTTGTTCCCGGCGCAGGAAGCTCTACCTGCATTCCTGATGTATATGTTCTGCCGTCTACAGAATCTATGACCAAAGAAACATCGCCCGGTCTTATAATTTCTGTCTTAAGCGATGCGTTCTTATTCTTTACGTCCGCAAGTTTTACTTCCGCGTTAGATTTTCCTGCCGGGAACAGTTTGAACGGAATTGCACCTGCTTCCGGGAAAAGGAAATCAACGTCCGTGGAAACAAGGCTCTGTCCTGCTGCCATAAGCGACGTGAACGAAAGAACATCCTGATAGTAGCACGTAAAGTAAAGCTGCTCGCCTTCAATCCACTTGATTGACGGAGCTGCGGCTACCGGCGGTTTTGCCTTCGGGTCTTCCGGATCCGGTTCTGGAAGCGGAGAAACTTTCTTCACGGCCGCCGCCTTTATCGTCTTTTTACTGCTTGAATCTACAGAAGCGAACTCAATTATGGTTATGCCTTCATCAAAAGAAGACGACGGAAGCTCTACAAAGAAATCTCCTGAACCGTACAGAGTCAGCTTTTTCCAGCTGCCAATTTCATCGGCGGCTTTGATTAGGCGGTACTCAACAGACATACTGCCATCGTATTCGCCTTCGTCTTTTATAGAGGCTGAAGAAAGGCTCTGTCTGTTCAGTCTTGCGCCTGCGCCGGCAACACGACCGCTCACGAAAACAGTCTTGAATCCGTCAAGAAGGGTCGTCTGGTCTATAATCATCTGTGGAGCCGGAACCTCTACTTTGAAAGTAAGGTTCTTTGACTCATAAACAAGGTCTTTATCTGTTGTTACAATAACTTTTGTCGGCGAAGAAAGCCCTGCTTTTCCTGTGGAAGAAAGAACAATGCTGTTCCCCTGAAGTCGCACTTTTGCAAAGCCTTCGTCCGGCTCCAGCCTGACGGAAACAGGCTTGCCGCCGGTGAAGTAACCGCTGACAGTCTTTGTGTCAGCAAACGAAATGGCTCCGTCCTCAATGGTGGAGTCAGAGAATACTATAGCACTGGAATCTCTGTTCTTTGTAAGGTTTGTCCTGTAAACAAAGTATTTTTCCGTAACTGAACGCTCATAAACGTCAACAGCGGTTACTTCTACCTCTACAAGACCCCACGGCGCTGAATCGAGCGGGATTTCGTACTCTGAAGTGCCTTTATTGCTCTTAAGAAGCTTCGTACCGGCATCATTACCGTTTATTTTCCAGGAAATTTCGTTAAGTCCGCAATCACTTGTTGCTGTTCCTTTAAGAACACCGTTTCTTTCCGGATGAAGCTCCATACCGGGAACATATTCCGAATCTGTGTTCTTGCCGGAAATCTTCTCGGTTACAGTATCCATTGTAAGAGTAGGAGCTGTTCCCATAATCGAGAACGGGAAACTCACTGTTTTACCAGCAGTGCCGTTTATGTCCACTCCGTAATAAGAAAGCTTGTGCTCACCAACAGTAAGCTCTTCTTCCTCATAAAGAGAAGCAAATATGTCGGTAAAGAAAACGCCTTCCGTATTAACAATGTGCTCTTCGCCTTCCTTGTCAATGAACCAGTGAAGCTCTGAAACACCGTCGTCATCGGAAACAACGCCGCGTAAATAGAATTCGTCCTCAAAAGAAGGACCTATTTTATCTTCCGGATTAATTTCCGGCTCCACAATCTGTACAACAGGAAGATCAGCTTCTCTGTCAACAGGGATAGTGCGGCTTACTTTCGTAATGTTACCGGCTTTATCCTGAACAGTTATTGTAAATTTAACTTTCTTTTCTTTGGAGTCACGGATATCGAATTCTTTGAACCAATATGGGTTTCCAGGAATAAGTTCAAATTCTCCGGATTCTTTTTCGAATTCCCAAGAAAGTGATGAAAGACCAATTATATCGTAGGCAGAACCAGCAATTTGGAACACGCCGTTTACGCTTTCATCCTCTTCCGGAGTAACTATTACGACTTCAGGCGATGTATTATCAACGAAGAACAGATATGAAGTTACACCGACCGTGCCTTGCGTGTCTTCTGCGCGGAACCAGCAGACTTGCGCGCCGTCTTCCAGTTCCCTTGTATCGATAGTAAGTGAGAATGTCCACTTAACTTCACGCTTATCGTAATCTATATCTATTTCTTCAAACGTTGTACCGCCATCAAGCGAGTATTCAAGCGTCTTAATGCCGTTACCGTCATTTACCATACCTTCAAGCTTAATCTTGCCAGATACAAGCTCTCCAACGGCATAATTCGTAATTTCTGTAACTGGTTGGGTTCTGTCCAAATTCCATGTGGCGTATACGGTTTCACCACGCGTACCGTTTATATCAACACCGGTAACAGCGATAGTATGCAAACCTTCTGCCATTTTTCCTGTATTCAGGAAGTACGACCAGAACTCCTTGCCTTCTGCTCTTAATGGGCGTTCTTCATTGCCATCAAGAATAATCTCAACATAGCCGACCGAATCATCATCGACACAGGTACCGACTATATTAAGGTTGCCAGGAACTCGCATTCCTTCACGAGGATTCGTGATACCGGCTACAGGAAGATCTGAATCCGGATCTATATAGATATTATATGGACCAACAATTGTTGTGTTACCACCTTTGTCTTGAGCGGTAACCATTATGTTATACTTACCAGGACTCTTTTCGTCTATTGAAAAAGACTCCTCCCAACTGTTGAGGTCTTCTACTGAAATTTCTTCAGACTCTTTCTTCCCAGAAGCAAATAATACACATGTTGATACCGCGAAGGCAAAAAGCACGCGCGCAAAGCTTTTTTTTCGCATAGTCATACCTCGAAATTTAAAGTTTCCCACCTGTACTATCGGCTAAATTCTGCAATATCTGAAGCATTTTGTAAAGGAAAAAATATCTCTAAAATGTAAAATTCTAACGAATTCTTTAAGTATTCCGCACTTATTTCACAAGAAGTTGGAAAATTCTGTCCAAATCGTCACGGCTGAAGTAGTCAATCTGTACGGAACCTTTGTCCAAAGAACCTTTCAGCTGCACTTTCGTTCCAAGCGCCTCAATGAACTGCTCTTCAAGCGAAGAAATATCCGGGTCTTTTTTTTGTGTCTTTTTGGGCTTTGTTTTAACAGCCGCTTTACCGCCGTTATTTAATTCAGCCGCCTGACGCTCTGTCTCGCGCACGGACAAATCCTGCCCAAGAATACGCGCGAACAGAATACGCTGATCCGATGGGTTCGTAACAGAAAGCAATGCGCGAGCATGCCCAGCAGTTATTTCGTCGTTTGAAAGCGATGTCTGCATATCTTCCGGGAGTTTAAGCAGCCTGAGAGCGTTCGTCACAGTTGTACGGTTTTTACCGACACGCCGGGCAACTTCGTCCTGTGTAATGCCGCACATATCCATAAGCTCGCGGTAAGCAAGAGCTTCTTCAAGCGCGTTCAAATCTTCGCGCTGAATATTTTCTATAAGTGCAACTTCAAGCTTTTTTTCATCCGAATAGCTTTGTACGCGGACTGGAACTTTCTTAAGACCGGCGAGTTTTGCAGCCCTTGTGCGGCGCTCACCGGCGATTATGTAGTAGTTCCCGCCATCGGCTTTTTCAACAATAACCGGAGAAATAACACCATGCTCTTTTATTGAATCAGCAAGTTCCTGCAAAGCTTCCTTGTCAAATTCTTTTCTTGGCTGATGCGGGTTCGGCAACAGTTTATTTACGTCTATCTCAATTTCAGCGGAAACATTTCCTTTAGCTGCTGTCTTTGATACAACTTCAGTACCGGCTTCTTTTTCGGCTTCGCCCATAAGGGCGTCTATGCCTTTTCCTAATCCGAATGATTGTTTAGCCACGGAGAATCACCTCCTCGGCAAGACTCTTATAACTTTTTGCACCCTGACAATTGGGGTCGTATTTACAAATAGGGATTCCATGCGACGGCGCTTCTGAAAGACGGACATTGCGCGGAATAATCGTGTTGAAAACCGAGTCACCGAAATATGCTTTTACCTGCGTTACGACTTGCTGCGCAAGACGAGTGCGCGAATCGTACATCGTGAAGAAAATGCCGCCTATTGAAAGCTTGGAATTTATTGATTTCTGAACTTTTTTTACAGTCTGCAAAAGCAAAGTAATTCCTTCGAGCGCAAAATATTCACACTGCATAGGGATAAGAACTGCGTCTGCCGCAGCAAGGCCGTTAAGCGTAAGAATGCCAAGCGACGGAGGGCAATCGATAAGGATATAGTCGTACCGATTTTTTACAGGCTCCAAACTTCTTTTAAGGAAGAAATCACGCTCTTCTTGTCCGACAAGCTCTATTGCCGCACCGGAAAGGTCGATGGAAGCCGGGATTGCGTCCAAATTCTGAACGGCCGTATGTCTTATAACCTGATCAACAGAAGCCTGTCCTGCCATAAGCTCATAGATTGTAGGCTTTTCTTTTGCAAGACCTACACCAGAGGACATATTTCCCTGTGAGTCAAAATCAACAAGCAATACTTTTTTTCCAGCTTCTGCTAAATACGCACCTATATTGATGGCAGAGGTTGTTTTGCCTACTCCGCCTTTCTGGTTTACAAAAACGTAGATTTTTCCCATACAAAATAGTATATCATTTTTTTTTCTTTAAGTATATATTGTTTCTATGACCGATATTCAGGCAATCGTAGAATCACTTCCTGCACACATTGTATATGCCGCAGGAAACTACAGAGACATTCAGATAAACAAAGCTGTCGCCGGCGATCTTATGAGCGATATTCTTGTTTCCGTAAGCTCCGGTTATCTGCTTGTAACGAGTCTTGCCACAGAGCAGGCCGTACGCACAGCTGATATAGCATGTGCCGTCGCTGTACTGCTTGTAAACGACAAGTTGCCTTCCGCCGGCATGAAAACTCTTGCCGAAGAAAGCGGAATAACTTTGCTTGCGACCCCGCTCCCGATGTACGAAGCTTGTATCGCGCTCAACAAACTCGGCATATAAGCCGCGTTCCTGTGCAGTGGTATAACGCATGAAATTCCTTTCAGAAAAAGACGATGTAATAACAGCTGTTCTCTCTAAGCCGGTGAAAGCCGCGCCGTCTCAGAAAGCAGAGGACGCACCGCAGGGCGCGAGCCGTTTTTGCGGCGTTCCGAACGGAGCTGTCCGCACAAAAGTAAAAATCCGGAAAGCGGGCGATGTTTACCGCACCGAAACGACAGCCGGAACACAGGTTTTTCACGGAAAACTGAAACACAGCGAGCTCGAAAACTTTCTCGCGGCTAACATTCCGGTATTTTTTAAGAACGCCGTAATAGAAACTGCGGCGGAAACTATCACGATTCTTGCAAACAAAAAAGGGAAATGCACCGTTCTGCGCAAGGCAAAAGCCAATATGCGCGATGCGGATGAACGGGCGAGTTCCGACAAAAAAACGAGCAGTGCGGTCGTGTGCGAATCTGCTGTTAAAAAAACGCGCGGTACTAGTTTGCGCGGAGCCTCCAGTCCGGCGGCTTCAGCGAACGAATACAACTTGCGTACACGTTTTCTTGAGGCAGATAAGACAACACACCTTACAGAAACTCACAACAGACAGAAAAATTATCTTTTAAAAGAGGGCGCGCCCGTCGATTTTCTTGTTCAGCTTGGCATAATGACAAAAGACGGAAAAGTTCACGCGCAAAAATACAGTAAATTCCGCCAGATAAACCGCTTTCTTGAATACATCGACGATATTTTGCCGAGTTTGGGCACGCCCCGCACACTCGAAATTGTTGATTTTGGCTGCGGCAAATCATATCTGACGTTCGCTGTTTATTATTATCTTACAGCAATAAAAGGATTTAACGCGCATATAACTGGCATCGACCTGAAAAAAGATGTTATCCACCATTGTAAGCAGCTTGCTGCCGCGTGCGGGTACACCGGCATGGAGTTTATTTGTGGCGATGTCGCAGATTTTTCGGGCAGCACCGCCCCCGACTTAGTGATAACGCTCCACGCATGCGACACTGCGACCGATTACGCGCTTTCTTACGCTGTGAAAAACGACGCAAAATGCATTCTTTCCGTCCCGTGTTGCCAGCACGAACTTAACACTCTTTTAAAAAAGCACGTACCAAATGACGCTTTCAGCGCAATGTTCAAGTATGGCATTATAAAAGAACGGATTTCCGCGCTGGCAACAGACGTAATGCGCGCGGAGCTTCTTGAAAACTCCGGCTACAGTACGCAAATACTGGAGTTTATCGACATGGAAGACACACCGAAAAACCTTTTGATTCGCGCCGTAAAACGCGACAAGCCCGCCCGGAACAGCGGAAACACGACAACAGCGGACACGCTCGCTGCTTTGCAAACCGCGCTGGGGCAAACAATCACGCTTGAAAAACTGCTAGGGCAGTAAGCTTCGAGTCGTTTCGCGCCGGGCTGTAGCACCTTTAGTTCCTGCGAGGAACGGGCAGTTTACTGACCGATCCGCGCAGGAATGAGGCGGATGAGCCGAAGTGCGCAAGACCGGAAAACTTTTATCCGCTTCGCGCCATGAAAATTCCCTACTTTTATTTTTTAACAACACCTGATACAATTCCCCCATTATGACAGACATAGAGATTGCACAGCAAAATAAAATGGATCCGATTGTTGACATTGCGGCGAAAATCGGGCTTACAGAAAACGATATAGACCTGTACGGAAAATACAAAGCTAAAATCACCTTAAAAAAGATACGAGAATTGCAGAGCAAAGGAAAAAAAGGAAAACTTGTCCTTGTTACTGCCATTACGCCTACGCCCGCTGGCGAGGGAAAATCCACTATATCCGTGGGACTTGCAGACGGTATGAGGCGCATCGGGAAAAACGCAATCCTTACGCTTCGTGAGCCTTCTTTGGGACCATGTTTCGGAATTAAGGGCGGTGCTTGCGGTGGCGGATATTCGCAAGTTGTCCCTATGGAAGATATAAACCTTCATTTTACTGGCGACATTCATGCAATTTCTATTGCGACAAACTTGATTGCCGCTTTAATAGACAATCATATCCATCAGGGAAATGCGCTTGGACTTGACCCGCGAACCGTCACATGGAAAAGATGCGTAGACTTGAACGACCGCGAACTTAGAAAAGTCGTTATCGGACTTGGCGGCTCTACGGAAGGCGTTCCACGCGAGGACGGCTTTAATATAGCGGTTGCAAGCGAAGTTATGGCAATTATCTGTCTTTCACGCACAATTTCCGAACTGAAAGAGCGTCTTAACAAAATCGTGATTGGCAAAAACTACGCTAAAGAGCCAGTTTTGCTCGGACAGCTGGGCATTTCAGGCGCGGTCGCGGCCTTGCTCAAAGACGCTATCCGCCCGAACCTTGTGCAGACACTCGAAAAAACACCGGCTTTTATTCACGGTGGCCCGTTCGCAAACATCGCGCACGGATGCAACAGCCTGAACGCCACTGAATGCGCGCTTTCGCTCGGTGACTACGTTGTTACGGAGGCCGGTTTCGCCGCCGACCTTGGCGCAGAAAAGTTCTTCGACATAAAGTGCCGCACAGCCGGTCTTAAGCCGGATGCAGCCGTTATCGTCGCAACGGTGCGTGCGCTTAAAATGCACGGTGGCGTTAAAAAGCCTGACCTTGCGAAGCCGGACACAGAAGCGTTGGCTCGCGGTTTCTGCAACTTGAAAGCGCACATCGGGAACCTTAAGAAATTCGGTGTTCCGGTAGTCGTCGCTGTGAACAAGTTCGTAACAGACGCGAGCGAAGAAACGGAACTGCTTATATCGCTTTGCAAAAAAGAAGGCATTAAGGCAATTCTTTGCGACGGCTGGGGAAAAGGAAGCGAAGGCACAGCGGAACTTGCGACTGAAGTTTGCGCCATTTGTGACGCAGGAAAAGCCGATTTCCACCTGCTTTACCCGGATTCTATGAGCCTTGAGGAGAAAATCTACACGATAGCGCACGAAATGTACCATGCAGCAGAAGTAACTTTCTCCGCCGAAGCAAAAAAACGGCTTTCGGACTATACGGCGCAAGGATACGGGAATCTGCCTGTCTGCATGGCAAAGACGCAGTATTCGCTTTCACACGACAAGTCGCTGCAGGGCGCACCAGAAAACTACTCGTTCCCGATACGCGACGTAAGGCTTTATGCGGGTGCGGGCTTTATTGTACCGCTTTCGGGCGACATAATGACAATGCCGGGCTTACCGAAAACTCCGGCGGCACACACGATAGACGTTGACGACGACGGTGTAATTTCCGGACTGTTTTAAGGCGCGACAGGCGGAACCCTGCGCGGGCAAGTCATTCTGACCGTCCCGCTCCGGAACGCACTTCGTGCGCCCTTCCTATCGCTTGTCCGTTGTCAGCCCAATTTCGATATTTTTTTCTCTTTTTCGCGTAAATTTCCATTTCGCCTATTGTTAAATTCGACTTTTCTCCTTAATATAGGAACATTGCAGTTTATCTGTAATTTGGAGGACTTATCATGAAAAAAACTCTGATTGCAGCAGTTCTCATTATGCTTGCTGCTTCTCTGGTTTTTGCAGGCGGAAAAAAAGAAACCCCAGCAGAAACAACAAACAAAACATTCCATATCGGTATTGTAACCGGTACAGTTTCTCAGTCAGAAGATGACCTTCGCGGTGCAGAAGAGCTCATCAAACGCTATGGAAAAGCAAGTGAAGGCGGAATGATCCAGCACATCACTTATCCAGATGACTTTATGTCACAGCAGGAAACAACAATTTCTCAGATTGTTGCACTTGCAGATGACCCGCTCATGAAGGCTATCGTTGTTAACCAGGCTGTTCCTGGAACAACAGAGGCTTTCAAACGCGTTAAGGAAAAGAGAAGTGACATTCTCTGCTTCGCAGGTGAGCCACACGAGGATCCAGGTGTTATCCAGACAACAGCAGACCTCGCTGTAAACTCAGACTTTATCTCTCGCGGATACACAATCATCTGGGCTGCAAAGCAGATGGGCGCAAAGACATTCGTACATATCTCTTTCCCACGCCATATGTCTTATGAAACACTCGGTCTTCGCCGCAAGATTATGGAAGAAGCTTGTAAGGACCTCGGTCTTACATTTGCTT
>JAEEGK010009369.1_pt1 | contig 22877 bp, 15 predicted proteins | sample 8958771 | NCBI WGS metagenome assembly JAEEGK01 (sample SAMN16246547, study PRJNA631951) | gut metagenome | biome: gut microbiome; feature: rumen; material: SC-attached | host: Bos | place: Iran: Karaj | collected 2018-10 | reverse complement strand
TGATGTGGGCAGTCTCGGTTTTAACGATGTAGTGGAATTTGTAAACAGATATTCACGTTATATCAGACCTTCGGCACTTACAAATGCAAAAAAAATCATAGCACTTTCCACTTGCCGTGATACGACTACAAACGGAAGACTGGTAGTTTATTTTACACTTAAAGAAGAGCCACCTTCGAATACTTCGACATCAGATGATACATCTTCAATCGGCAAAGATAATACACCGATAGGCTCTAATACACCAGTAGGTCCGACAGGCGTGACGGATGACGGAATTACAAACCCTGACGTTATAGATAATCCCGACAAACCGGATACACAAACTCCGGATAATAATCCGAATACACCTGATGAAAAAGACAAAGATGAAGACGGTAAAATAGATATTACCGACAAGTTTGTTCCCGGCGGAAGCTCCTATGGCCGTGATGCCTGGGCTCTTGTCAATCTGATTTGCCTCATAATAACGATTTATATTTTAATCCCGATTTTCTTCCTCAGAAAGAAATACGGACGCATACACAAGATGCGCAAAGTTAATAAAGCGAAAGAAGCACTCTTCGAAGCACAGGATATGTCTCCTGAAGACTGGACAGAACGTGAGAGAATTATGAATGTCGCAACCAAGAAGAGTGAAAACGGATACGTTTCAAAAGATGGTTTCTGCAAGGCAGTAGAAGAACTGTTCTACAAGGTTAAAGCCTTTACCGGAAAGTTCATTGCAGGAATCATACTTGAAGTAATATTTGCAATTGCCGGTGTGATTGCATTTATCCTAACAGAAGACATGAGACTTCCGATGGTTATCATCGATAAGTGGACGCCTTTAATGTTGCTTCTTATGATTGGCAGCATTCTGGCAGAGTTTATTCTCACAAGATATAAAAGACCTAAAAAAGATAAAAAAGAAGACGGAATAAGTTTAAGCGAATAATCTTATAAAAGATAATTCGGAGAAATATTATGAAGAAAAGATTACTGACAGCCTGGATAATTGCATGTATGTTTATATGCCTCGTAGGTCAGACCCCGATTACTGCTTTGGCAGAGGGAGATGACACACGAGTTATTTCCGTGCCCGAAGGACTGCAGGAAGTATTAAACTACGATATGTCAGAAACCCAGACTGTAGAGACTGAAGATACAACTGAAGATGGTGAAGTTCAGAACGGAACAAATGACGAAAATGGTGAAGGTCAGGGCGAAAATGCTGTGGACGAAACATCTGAAGGTCAGGCTGCAAATGGAACTGCTCAGGACGGACAGGGCGAAGAGACACAGACCACACAGGATGGTGTTCAGGCCGGACAGAAAGAAAATGCGCAAGCTGATCAGGGCGAAACTGTAGTTGGAGATGCTCAGAATAATCAGAATGCACAGGGTGAAGGTTCAGTAGACGGAAGTTCTGAAACTCTGAATGATACTACAATAGCAAATTCTGAAAACCAGACAACGTCAGGCGATGATACTTCAGTAGTAACAAACGATACTCAGACAGTTCAGAACGAGACAATTGCTAATGGAACCTCTGAAAATCAGACTGACCTCGAAGAAAATGCAATTGAAGAAATTCTTGAGGATACAGAAATCGCTCAGGAAATCACAGAGACAAATCTTATCGCGAGTATAATCGCTTCAGACGGAAATTCATACGAGACAAATGTAACTTACACAAGTGAGTCCGGCATTCCCATGGAAGGTGTTGCACTCAAGGTTACCGAGCTTGTAGCTGATGATGAAGGATATGATGAATATCTCGAAGAGTCTGCAAGCAAAGTCGGCGTAGATACAGAAGACATTTTGTTCTCGAAAGTATTCGACATCAAGATAGTCGATGAAAATGATGAAAATATCGAATATGAACCTACAGGAAACGTGGATGTCAGCATCCGCGTTGTTGGTGTGTCTTTAGACGAATTCGAAAACGTAAACGTTCTTCACTTCGTAGAAGATAAAAACGAAGAAAACTATCTTGTTTACGATTTAGATACAACTATTAGCGAAGAGACTATTGAGTTTAGTACTGATAGTTTCTCTGTATATACTATCGTTGCTGCACCGGCTCCATATGTGACAGGTTCTGCTAAAAAAGTTCAGGATTTAAATGAATTTAATGATAGTAACGTAAATACTGGTAGCCCTAATTATGCAGATCCAAACGGATTCTACCTTTCCTATGGATCGGGTAACTCAACAAGATATATTACAAATGACATAAACACTAATGATGCTTTTATAGAAGTAAATACAATTAATAGTGCAAGTCGTTGGTATTTTGAGTCATTTGGTTCGGCTAATCAATATTACATTTATACGAAAATAAATGGTGTTAACCAGTACATGCGTAACAAAAGCGGAAATTTAATGGAGCTTGATAATCAAAAGGCTAATGCAACAGTCTTTGAAATCAGCTGTCCTTCAGGAACCTCGAATTTGTTTTTAATAAAAAAGGTTGGAGAGGGTAAATGGCTTCAACATTCAGGAGGAGGCAGTGGAGTTCGTTTATATACAGATAGTAACAACGAGACAAACTCTCGATTCTCTTTCACCTATGCTTCATCTGTGTCAGTTCCGGATGACTACTACGGCCTTGATGGTCAAACCTTCGGAATCGCTTATCACGAGGAAAGCGTTAAAGGCGCGGGCATGTTAAATACCAGCATAAAGACACAAAATAGGTTTGATGCTGTTGAACTTGTAGTAAAACCGGATGTATTAAACTCTAATGGCGAGTTATTGGTTTATAAAGATAATTATCTATCTGACTGGCAATTTACCTGTGTTAAAGAAAATATATATAATATTTCCACGCAAATTGGTGGAAGTACAAAGTATTTAAAGATAAATGGATCATCGGTAACTCTTTCAGACACCCCGGTTGATATTAAAGTTGAATCAGGAACAGGAAGCAATTCCGGTAAATACAAGTTCAGTGTAGGTGCTTACTCGCTTACTCTTCAGGGTGGAAAAGTAGCTAATGGTTTTCTTGGCTCAAATAGCGGTGGTAACTATTCATGGTTAAACTTGGTTACAAGAACTCCTCTATTGCAGGATAATGATTTTACTGTTTACAGTGCTGAAAAGGTGAATATTGCCGACAGAGACCAAGTTCCTGATGGAGCTGAGGTTGTTGTTTATTCACGTGTATGGAATGACACAACAAAGAAATACGAATTTTATGTTTTGAATAGCGATGGCAACTTCTACCGCGCTTATGAAAGCGGTGAAATGATTCAGTGGGTAGGAAGCGCTATCAATACTTCTGTTTGGGATTTTACAGAGTATCAGGATAGTAATGGTGATCCGACATACTATTATCAGTTAAAAAATAAATATAGAGAAGAATGCTTACGTCCTCAAAATAGCGGAGATTTGTTTAGAAGCGAAAGAGATTATCCAAGTTATTTTGACAGAAGTATTAATTTAAACGGAAGAAAAAATGGATATTTCTACTCGACTATTCTTTCATGGGATGACGATAGCTATTCCTTTATCGGATTAAAAGCCAATGCAAATCGCAGTGGGGTAGAGGTTTGCCCGATGGCCGAGGCAGAATCATTTTATTTTGCAATAATGAAGCCTACTCAACAAACCGTTGATTCAAAAATAGTTGAAACTGTTGATAATAAAGAGTATGGAATCACTATGAAAATGGTGAATTTCAATAGCAAGGAAATAAGTCCACAAGGAGCGTCTACTTCAACAGAACAACATGAAGTAATGGGTCTTTCTACGTGGTCTGGTAGTCAGCCGTTCCAGGCTACTAAAGGGTTGGTGTCAACAAATTTGGTTAATGGTTATCCGACTGCTATGAGAACAGGGAAATCCCTTTCTCAGTTATTTCAATCGGCAGTAGAGGTTAATCACTTATTCTTAAAGAATACTTATTTTTCAAGTGGTTACTATGAGTTTGACAGTTCCCAGAATTTTGCTTCATTCTATGATAAAGATGGAAACTTTGATTCAAATTATAACTTTACAGTATATGAAGATCTGGGAACAAACGATAAAAAGAATAGTGAATCCATGAAGCATGGTCAGTTTTTCCCGTATAACAAACTGTCAGATACGTATGCAACAGTTAATCCGACAAACCTATATGATACAGCCGCTAAAGAGTTACCAGATAGCAATCCGAGAAAGGGAGAGCCTTTGTATCTAGTAGCAGATGGTACAGGAAATACAGGTAAAAATGTTACCGATTATTACTTTGGTGTGGAGATAGAGGCCACATTTACTCAGACCCCAAATGGTCTTGATGCTTGGGGACATGATATTATCTATGAATTCACCGGTGATGATGATTTTTGGCTTTATGTTGACGGAGAATTAGTAATAGACTTGGGCGGAATCCATAGTGCTATACCTGGTAGTGTTAATTATAGCACCGGTGAAGTTAATGAAAATGGTACACTCAAAACACTTTATGATATTTTCTATGATAACTATTTACATCGCGATAATCATACTGCTGCGGAAGCACAGGCTTATGTAGATGGAATATTCGAATTGAATTCAAATGGTCAGTATGTTTTCAAAGAATATACAGATCATACTATGCATATTTTTTATATGGAACGTGGTGGCGGTGCATCCAATCTCCACATGAAGTTTAATCTTGCGTCTGTAAAGCCTGGTACGGTGCTCCTTAGCAAGGAAATTGCTGGTGTCGACAGTACAGAATCTTATATGGCAGAGTATCCTTTCCAGATTTTCTATAAGGATCCCCGTGGAGAACATCAATTAACAACAGCAAACGAAGCTGGTACCGGAATCAAGGTAGTTTATAAAGATTCAAATAGGACAGTTAAACTAAAAGATTTATACACTTCGCCGGATGGGATACAATATCACAGTACTTTTGTGCTTAAACCGGGAGAAATAGCAGAGATTAAATTTCCCGATGAGACGACTGAGTACTATATAAAAGAATGCGCTGTTGATATTACTACAGTTGACCACCAAGGAGTATATACTAAAGTATATGCTAATAATGTCGAGTTGACAGGAGTAGATAATGGAGGAAATAAAGGGCGTAAAGACTTTGCAATACCCTATGGTGAAGTTAATAATCGAACACGTGTGGTTTTTAAAAATACCGTGGATACTAATGCAAAAGGAACGTTATCTTTAGTTAAGCATCTATATGAAGAAGATGGTTCAACTCAGATTCCTCATGCAGCTAATGACACTACATTTACATTTAGGCTTTATATAGGAACTGAGAATGACGACGATAATAATTTGCCACCCGCAAATATGTATAATTATCATGTTAGAGATAATGACGGAAATTATTGTAGGTGGGATAATACAGTAGGGAAATTAGTTCCTATAGTGGGTAAAAAAACTTATGATGATGGGGACGATGAAAATCAAGGAAATGATGAGTTAACCCCGGCAGAAAGAGTATTAGCCACATTTACTACCTCTATGAATGGTTCTATCGCAAACATACCGGTAGATTATACTGTAGAAGTTAGAGAAGTTCCGGCAGGAACAAAATACAAGATTGAGGAAAGAGAGTGGGAACTCCCTGATGGTTATTCTTTGCTGTGGTATGTTCCTTATTCTGAAAATCCTATGACAAACCAAATGGAAGCTAACGAGGGTGAAAGAACAAAAACGCCTATTACTGGCGTAATTGATCCCGGTCTTGAAACGAAAGTGGAGATACGTAATATCAAGGGTTGGGGCCTTCGCGTAAATAAAGTATGGTCTGATGAAGAATGGATGGAAGAAAGAGATCCGGTTTATTTTGCTTTGTATAGAAAGACAGGTAATGGAAATAATGATAATTTGCATTTAATTGAAGATTCTGTAAAGCAGCTTCCTTACGGAGAAAAATCGATTTATTGGTTCATAGAGAGACTGCATAATTCTGTACAAGGAGATTTTTCTAGATATGAAGTTAGAGAAGTTATATTATCTGGCGGAAATCCCATAGTGGATGCCAATGGGCTTGTAACGAATGCGGATTCCTTGCATATTGATATTATTCCAGTAGATGGAACAGGCTTATTTACTGTCGAAGGCAAACAAAAAGGAGAAGATAATTCTCAAGGATTCACATATAAGTTTGTAAAGTATGAAAAGGGAGACCTTCCTCAGGGATCTAATGTTCGAATTGATACTATGACTAATAAACGTCAAGGTATAGATTTATATGTATCCGATTGGACGGGTGTATGGAGTGGAAGTACGCCGGATGTAAACTCTGGTGCATTGGAGAATGCAACTTTTTCTTTGACCGATGGCACAGTAAATCGAACATTTACATCCGATTCAAAAGGCTTAATTACAATTGCTTATCTACGCGAGGATGTGGATTATACGCTCAGTCAGACTTCATCTCCTGCCGGTTATCAAGGAATGCAAACACCGCTTACTATTCGTCGTTCCGGAACAACTGTAACGGTAACTGGTGGTGATAACGAGTGGTATACATTGGAAGATCTAGATATTGACTCAGGCGAGGATATCCGCTATGGACGTATCACTATTAAGAATAAACCGTTTGAACTTCAAATAAAAAAGACTCAGATTACAGCGAACGGAGAAGCTCTAAAAGGGGTAGAATTTGCGTTATACAGACAAGTAATAGGAAATAATAATCAGCCCAGAAAAGATTATCAACCAATATCAGGGTATTCAAGTCTGGTTACCGATAATGATGGATTTGTTCCAAATATTAAAGGTGGCTTTAAAAATGGAACTCTTGCTTCGGGAACGTATTATTTATATGAGACCTATCCTGTTGATGGATATCGTCCATTAAGCGAAGATATAGTATTTAATGTTGATGACTTAGGATATGTATCAATAATATCATCTCCGGATGGAGTTCAGTTAAATTCTGATAATGGCGTAGATACTATTTATGTTCCGAATGAGCTTGCAGGTACAAAAACCATTACTGTTTCAAAAACGGTTGAGAATGGAACTACAGCTGATAAGAACGGAACAAATAGATTTACTTATGATGTTTGGCTTTACATTCCAAATGGAAATGAATTTTGGAATTATTCTGAGGACGGTTTCACTAACGGTAAAATTGATTTCTCACTTGGAAACGGAGAGGAAAAGGAACTCACCGTTCCACTGGGGGCGATTGCGCTGGTAAAAGAGAATTTAGATTCACATTCTGAATATTATAATACTTCTTACAAATTGAATGGTGGAACTTCTGTAAATGAGCGTTCGTGCAGAGTAACAATATTAGATGATACCACAGTTAATTTTATAAATAAACGTAAAACGGTTAAGATTACTGTGAAAAAAATCGTTGAAGGAAATGGAGGAACATTTAATTTTGTTGCGACTCTGAAAGATGGAAGTACGGATTGTGAAGATTGGGTGTTAAATTCAAGCAAAAATATAATTACAGGAAACCAATCGTCGATTCCGGGAAAAGCAACTTTCACCTTAAATCCTCCAAATAATTCAAATGATACTGTAGAATTAATTATTCCTTATGGTTCAGTGTTTACAGTAAGCGAAACGGCACTGAGCAACTATCGTACTGCAATTACAGGATCAGGTTTCAGTACGAATTTATCCGAATTGAAAGCAAGTCTATCATCTTCACAAACAAAAGGTAATAAAACTATTACCTTTACAAATACGGAAGTGAATATTGCACCTACCGGTTATACTGTTAACTACAAGCCATTCTTCATGATGTTCGGTTTCGGTGCAATATTGGTTGGACTGATAGTACCTCCGGTATTAATGTTCAGACGCCGCAGGGAAGAGGAAGAGTAAACTTTTCTCGGACAGTTAAAACCTGATAATTTTATTAAAAGCGAAAGCACTTCGTGCATGGTATAAACCCGGTGCGAAGTGCTTTTTATCAAATTATTTCTTTTATGAGGGGAAAGATGAAAAAGAAAATTTTTACGATTATTTCGGCTTTGATGCTTGTATCTTTTATGATAGGCTGCAGTTCGCAGGCATCGATTATGAAGAAGTCGGACAACTACATTGATACAATCTTTTTTGAGGATGTTCCGACATTTAATGTTACGTCCAAATGCGTGAAGAACGGCAGGTGGATGGATAAGATTTCAAACACAAGTCGTGGCGAGAATATTTCGCCGGATTTATCGTGGAGCGCAGTGGACGGGGCCACGCAGTATCAGGTTATTATGATTGACGGCAACTGGCTTCATATGGATGTTTCAACCACAGGCACGTCGCTCGCAGAGGGAGAGTTTGGAAAAGGCGAGAAGGGCGCGAGATATGTTGGACCATATCCGCCTGTTGGAACTACTCATACTTATTCGGTATTTGTGTTTGCTCTTAAAAATGAGCCGGGCAAATTTTATATGGGATTTGATGGTGGCGGAAACAGCATAAACTACATCTACAAAGGCCTGAATACCGATGTGGACGGCAATACGGGGAATGTTATTTCATACGGAAGACTGGACGGAAATTACAGTAAAAAGGAATAGAATCAGAACTGTACTGTATGGATGGGGGTATGGTTTGGTATGAAGAAAAATTATGAATTAAGTAAGGAAGAATTTTTAAAAAAAGACGGCAAAGCATGGGTTATATTTGGATCAATTTGGACTGTATTCGGCATTGGGGTGTTTATTATTTTTCCGATTCTTATACAGGCAAAAGATCTGGCTGTCTGCCTGGCGTTAGGTGCTTTTCTGGTTCTTATGGGACCTGCGTTTTTACTCTGCGGTGTGCAAAAATTAAATCAGGCAAAAAAGCTTGCAGCGCTTCCTAATAAACCAAAAGTTAAAAATCCCAACGCAGTACTTTTCGGCGTTGATGACGGCGCAGGAGCAGAGGTTGCTACGAAGTATTACTGCGAGAAGTTTGGAAAGAGCCAAGAAGAGCTTACCGATGAAGATGAAAATATCATCTGGGACTGGACCTATGATGAGATTTCTTATATTCTCGCGTGGATATTCGAAAACGGTTATTACAACCCTGATGATACGGAACCGGACCTGGCTGAGCTTGCGGAAAAAATTGCAAAGCGTGAAGCAATTCCGTCCGATTATATGAATTTTGATGCTTCATTTTTTGAAGGAAACGTAAAAGATGAAGTACTCGATTTTGTGAATGAATATCTTGATAATTCCCAATATATAAAAGGCCATTACGTTGCTGCATCGGGAATGATAATAGGCGCATATTTCGCCGAGGTTGAGGCTTTTGCGAATGAACATCTGAATGCACCTCTTTTAGGATTTCCTTTCACCTGGGAGGACTACGATGCGTTTAAAGGCCATATAGAAGAAGCATACGCAAAATACAAAAGCAAATGACACTGGGGGACGGGGTTTTTGTGTCAAAAAGGATATAAATGGCTAAAACTGAGGACTCAAATAAATCCAATGAAATAAAGATTATTTTAAGAATTATTTTCTGGACTGCAGTCGGTTTGTTAATCGTTCTTACAGCCTATTTTTTCCTGCCTGTAACGGAGAGATTTAACCTCCTAAAAGAGGGCGACGAAAACGCAGTCAGATGTGTTCTCGTTACGGACCTGCATTCGTGTTATTACGGCAAAAATCAGAAAAATCTGATAGAAAGAATTGATAAAGAAAACCCTGATATCATCTTTCTCGGCGGTGATATTTTCGATGATAAAATTGATGACGACAATGCGGTTATTTTCCTTGAAGATATATCAAAAAAATATAAATGCTTTTATGTCTCGGGCAACCACGAATACTGGAGTGAACGCTGTGTGGAGATGAAAGAAAAAGTCAGAAGCCTTGGAATCACTGTGCTTGAAGGAGATTGCGAGACCATTGAGATAAACGGCAAAACGATAGATGTCTGTGGTGTCGACGATCCGACGAGACTGACTAATAGCCAGTTTAAAGAGCAGCTTAATAAAGCTTATGCGAAGACGAGCGAAGACCATTATAAGATTCTTTTAACGCACAGACCCGAGCAAACGGATTTTTATGCATTGTATGATTTTGATTTGATTTTATCCGGACATGCGCACGCGGGGCAGATTAGAATTCCTTTTATAAATATAGGAATCTATGCGCCGAACCAGGGTCTGTTCTCAAAATATGTAAGCGGAATATACACGCTAAGTAACGGCAGCAGGCTCATCGTAAGCCGTGGTCTTGCGAGAGAAAGCACGCCCGCTCCGAGGTTTTTCAACCACCCTGAAATTGTTGTCATAGATTTTTGACACAGGGGGACGGGGTTCTTGTGTCAAAAAACAATTGATTTTACGAACTGTTTGAAGTATCATTAAAAAACTCACCCTCAGTAACCGATAACGTTGATTCATCTATGTAAGGAGGATTTATGGAGTTTAGAGAAATTTTTGACACGATACCGGATAAGTTTGACAAGTTCAGACCACGTTACAGCAAGGAACTTTTCGATTATCTGATTGATTATGCGAAGGTCGCACCGGGCAAAGATGTGCTCGAAATCGGGCCCGGCACAGGTCAGGCGACCGATCCGATACTAAGTACGGGCTGCAATTACAATGCTATTGAATTAGGCGAGCATTTGTATGCAAAGATGAAGGAAAAATACGGCAAATTCGACAATTTCAGTATTGTGAACGACGACTTCATCACACACGATTTTAAGGATCAAAAGTTTGATATGATTTATTCGGCAGCCACGATTCAGTGGATTCCCGAAGAGATTGCGTTTTCGAAAACTTTCGGACTTTTAAAGCCTGGCGGAACCCTCGCAATGATGCTTGTTTTAGGCGATTATAAGTCAAGCAACGAAGAGCTTTTTAACCAGATTCAGAGCGTATATGATGCGTATTTTAAGCCGGACACGGTGTACACACATCACGGCTTCGGATACAACAATGCACCCGCCTACGGCTTCACTGAAGTAGAGCGAAAAGACTTCTACGGAAAACGTGAAATGACCGCGGACGAATATGTGCTTTTCAGCGGCACACACTGCGATCACATGGTGATTCCCGAGCCCTACAATACACAGTTTTTCGAGGGCTTAAGAAGCGCGGTTTTAGAGTACGGAAACAAGGTGGTTTTCAACGATACATATGTTTTATATCTGACACAAAAACCTATTGAAAAATGAGACTTGCAGCATATCAGTTCGCCGTTTGCGGCGACTTACAAAAGAATACCGAGAAAATCAAGGCGGCTATAGAAAAAGCGGCGGCAGAAAAGGCCGATTTTATAGCCTTTCCTGAGTGCGCTCTTTCGGGCTATCCGCCCACTGATCTTGCAAGCTCAAAGGACTTTGATTACAAGGCACTTCCTGCGGTTCTTCGTGAACTGCAGGAGCTGTCTGATGCTCATAAAATAACCATTCTCGTGGGTAGTATCGCCTTCGATGAAAAGTATGTAAACAGAGCGTTTTTAATAGCTCCTAAAAGAGACGTCAGACACTATGATAAAAGAGCTCTTTACGGTTATGATTCAGACAATTTTGAACGCGGAAATGACGACGGAATCTTTGAAATCAAAGACTATAAAGTCGGTGTCAGAATATGCTTTGAAGCGCGTTTCCCCGAGTATTTCAGGGAACTTTACAAAGCAAATACAGACCTTGATATTGTTATCTTTTATGCGGTATCGGATTTCGATGAAACAGAGAAATATGATGTCTTAAGAAGCCATCTTATATCAAGGGCTGCAGAGAATGTAACACCAATATTTGCGGTTGATGCAATCACGCCTTTTCAGAGTGCGCCTACATGCTTTATAAACGCCTCGGGAAGAGTGCTCAAAGAGGCAGAGAGAAATAAGGAAGAGCTGCTCTTTTATGATTTTGAAAAAAGTGACTTAAACTTCGGTGAAATAGGCAGGAAGCGCGAGTCCGACAGGCTGCTCACACTTGAATAAGTCTGGCGGACAATTTATAATATAATGTTGATGTATTGTTTCAAATTTTGAAACAACATCGGCAGAACGGTCGGAATTTCGACAACAGAGGTAGATATGGAAAACAATCAGAACAATTCAAATAAAAACAATAACAACCGCGACAGAAGATCGGGCGGATTTTTTACGTACCTGATTTTCTTTATGCTCATAGTTCTTTTGGCAATATGGCTTATCAGATTTTTCAGAAAAGACACATCTACGGAAATCACCTACAACGAGTTCCTCAAGATGGTTGAAGAGCAGAAAATCGAAAAAGTTATCATACATGCCGAAACAATTGAGATAAGAGAAGTTGCAGAAAAGGATAACATCAGTTCGCTGTTCTTTGGCAACACCAAAGCTTCTCTTTACACAGGTAAGGTCGAAGAGGACGATACCCTTACACAGAGACTCTTGGAAAAAGGAATCACGGTTGAAGGCGAGATACCTGATAACTCGATGCAGGTATGGTATTTTATATTCTCATATATTTTACCGATAGCTATTTTCCTTGGCATCGGCTTCCTGCTCTTCAGACGTATTGGCGGCTCCGACGGAGTGGGTGGAATTATGAATGTCGGCAAGTCGAACGCCAAGGTATACGTTCAAAAAGAGACCGGCAAAACCTTCAAGGATGTAGCGGGTGAGGACGAAGCAATCGAGTCACTTCAGGAAGTGGTTGATTTCCTTCACAACCCTGACAAATACGTTAAAATCGGTGCGAAATTACCCAAAGGTGCGCTTCTTGTAGGCCCTCCCGGAACAGGTAAAACCCTCCTTGCAAAAGCGGTTGCAGGCGAAGCACATGTGCCTTTCTTCTCCCTCACAGGTTCCGATTTTGTGGAACTCTATGTCGGTGTCGGCGCATCCAGAGTAAGAGATTTGTTTAAGGAAGCAGAGAAAAATGCTCCCTGTATTATTTTCATAGATGAAATCGATGCAATCGGTCGTAGTCGTGATTCAAAATACGGTGGCGGAAACGAAGAAAGAGAGCAGACGTTAAACCAGCTTCTTTCAGAGATGGACGGTTTCGACGGCAAGAAAGGTATCATTATTTTAGCAGCCACCAACAGACCTGAAATCCTTGACAAAGCGCTCCTTCGTCCCGGCCGTTTCGACAGACGAATCATCGTTGAAAAGCCCGATCTTAAGGGCAGAGTAGAGATCCTAAAAGTTCACGCCAAAGATGTTAAGTTAGATGAGACCGTAGACTTTGAAGAAATCGCTCTTGCAACCAGCGGTGCGGTAGGTTCGGATCTTGCAAACATGATCAACGAAGCTGCCATCAACGCGGTTAAAAACAAGAGAGAATTCGTATCTCAGAAAGACCTTTTCAATGCCGTAGAAGTAGTGCTTGTCGGCAAAGAAAAGAAAGACAGAATTTTAAGCGAACAGGAAAGAAAAATCGTGTCCTATCACGAGGTCGGACATGCGCTTCTTTCCGCACTTCAGAAGAACTCAGAGCCTGTTCAGAAAATCACCATCGTGCCCCGTACAATGGGTGCGCTCGGCTATGTAATGCAGGTTCCCGAGGAAGAAAAATATCTTAATACAAAAGAAGAATTACACGACATGATCGTCGGTTTCTTAGGCGGACGTGCTGCAGAAGAAATCGTATTCGGCTCCGTTACAACAGGCGCTTCAAACGATATCGAAAAGGCTACAAGCATCGCCAGAAGCATGGTTACACAGTACGGTATGAGCGATAAATTCGGCCTCGTCGGACTTGAAACCGTGGAGAGCAGATATCTTGACGGCAGAACCGTTATGAACTGCGCAGACAAGACCGCTGCAGAAGTTGACAGCGAAGTAATCGCCATCATTGCAGGCTGCTATGAAGAGGCTAAAAAACTCCTCTCCGAGAACCGCGAAATCATGGATAAAATTGCAGCTCACCTGATTGAAAAAGAAACAATCACCGGCCGCGAATTCATGGAAATTTACTGTGCTGAAAAAGGTATTCCGGTTCCCGAGCCCAAGAATCCTTTAGGCAAGTCCAAAGACGAAAAGAAGGAAGAGAAGAAGGAAGAAGAACACGTAAAAGAAGCAGAAAAGCCTGAAGAAGAATCCAAACCCGAAGGCGAAGTAAAAGCTGACGAAGAAAAAACAGAAGATCTTCCTTTTGAAGAAGAAAAAGAACCCGAGACAAGCATTTTAGAATCATACAAAGAGCCCATAGTAAAGCCCGAAGAGGAAGACGAAAAGTCCGAATTCGAGCAGGCAAAAGAAGAGCTTAAGGAACAGCTTTCCGACGAAGAAAAAGCTGAAATCGAAGAGATGGAAAAGGCTAAAGAAGAGATTAGCAACGAAGTTTTTAAGCGCATCAAGAACAGAGCATTCAAATTCGAAGATGACGAAGAAGAAAAATAATCCGGGAGTCTGAATGAACAGCGAGCAGATTAAAAAAGAACTCGACAAGCTTCCGAAGAGCCCGGGCGTTTATCTGATGCACGACTCAAAAGGCGGAGTTATATATGTAGGTAAGGCCGTAAACCTGAGAAATCGGGTGCGGTCTTATTTTCGTATTTCGACCAAGAAAACACTCAAAATTCAAAGGATGGTCAGCCTCATCGACCACTTCGATTACATCTTAACAGACACCGAACTCGAGGCCCTCGTGCTCGAGAATAACCTCATAAAAGAGTACTCCCCCAAATATAACACGCTCCTAAAAGACGACAAAACCTATCCTTACATAAAAGTTACGTTAGGCGAAATGTATCCGCGACTTGTTTTTTCGCGAACCATGAAAAAAGACAAGTCAAAGTATTTCGGCCCTTACGCGACCGCGGGCAGCGTTCACGATATGATAGAATTCTTAAGCAAGATTTATCATATCCGCACCTGCAACAAGGCCCTAAACGGCGAAAAAGCCGCAGACAGACCGTGCCTTAATTACCATATGAAGCAGTGCGACGCACCCTGCATGGGCGGCCTTTCGCCCGAAGAATACGGCGAGAATATAAAGAAAGCACTCATTTTTTTAGGAGGAAATTTTGATCCGCTCCTAAAAGAAATAGAAGCCAAAATGAACGACCACGCAGAGAAGCTTGAGTTCGAAGAGGCTGCAAAATACAGAGAGCTTTTAAAGAGCGCATACGACATAGCACAAAAGCAGAAAATCACTGAATTTGACGGCGAAAACAAAGACTACATCGGCATCGCAAGAAGCGAAAGCGACGTGCTTATCCAGGTATTTTTCGTCAGAGAAGGAAAACTTATCGGCCGCGAACATTTCTATATGAAAGGCGCACTTGAAGAGAGTGACGAAGAAACAATTTCCAGTTTCATCAAACTCTATTATGCAGGCACTCCCTTCCTTCCCAAAGAAATCTTCGTTCCCATACAGCTTGAAGAAACAGAACTTTTGGAGAAGTGGCTCTCCGATAAAAGAGGCGGCAAAGTTTCAATCAAATCGCCCGTAAAAGGCCAGAAAGAAAAGATGCTTGAACTCGCCCATCAGAACGCAGAGATGCTCATCAGACGCGATGAAGAAAAGCATAAATCCGAAGAAGCCAGAACGCGTGGCGCTGTCGAAGAGCTCGCAAGACTTCTTAACATACAAAAGGCAGACCGTATCGAATCCTACGATATTTCAAACACTCAGGGCTTTAACAGCGTAGGCTCGATGATTGTATACGAAAACGGCAAACCCAAGAAGAGCGACTACAGAAAGTTCAGACTTAAAACCGTCGAAGGCCCTGACGATTACGCTTCGATGTATGAAGTTTTATACAGAAGATTTTCGCACGGCATCAATGAAAGAGCGGAAGATAACGAAACAAGCTTTTCGATTTTCCCGGATTTAATCCTAATGGACGGCGGCTTGGGACAGATTCATATCGCGGAAAAAGTGCTCGAAGAACTCGGAGTAGATATCCCTGTCTGCGGTATGGTAAAGGACGATCACCACAGAACCAGAGGCCTATTATTCAACGAACAGGAAATCCCGATGGATCTTCACTCCGAGTGCTTCAAATTCGTCACCAGAGTGCAGGATGAGGTCCACAGATTTGCGATAGAGTATCACAGGTCACTTCGTACCAAAGCACAGGTTCATTCGATTTTGGACGATATTCCGGGCATCGGACCGAAGCGAAGAAAAGCCCTGATGAAGCATTTCCCGACCATCGACGATTTAAAGAGCGCAGAGCCCGAGAAAATCGCAGAGGTCGACGGAATTCCGCTTAATGTCGCAAACGACATTTATGAATTTTTCCACAAAGACAAATCATAGTAAATGGTATATAATAAAAGATACGCGTAAGATAATCTGTTACGGAAAAAATTATGCAGAAGAGAGGTATTTGTTATGGCAAGTGTCAGTTTAACAAAAATCATTGAAAAAATGAAATTGGAGCCGCTTACACCCGAGATTGATGTCACGGGAATTAAGATCAAACAGCCCGATATCAACCGTCCCGCACTTCAGCTGGCAGGCTTCTTTGATCACTATGAAGCTACCAGACTTCAGGTAATCGGTTTCGTCGAATATAAATACATGATGGAGCTTTCGGACGAGCGCAAAGAAGAGATTTACAGCAAGCTCTTAAGCTTCCCGATTCCCTGTATCGTTTTCTGTCGTGAACTGGTTCCCGATGAACTTTTCATGAAAAAAGCCCTTGAAAACGGCGTTCCTCTTTACATGACCAAGAAGACAACATCCGTATTCATGGCTGAGCTCATCAGATGGTTAAACGTTAAACTCGCACCCTGCATTTCCGTACACGGCGTATTGGTCGATGTTTACGGCGAAGGCGTACTTATCGTCGGCGAGTCCGGTATCGGTAAATCCGAGGCCGCACTCGAACTCATCAAAAGAGGCCATCGTCTCGTAACCGATGACGTAGTAGAAATCAGAAAAGTTTCCGAAGACACATTAATCGGAACCGCACCCGAGACCACCAAGCACTTCATTGAGCTTCGCGGTATCGGTATCGTGGACGTAAAAACCCTGTTCGGTGTATCGAGCGTAAAAGAGACGCAGACCATCGACCTCGTCATCAAACTCGCTGAGTGGAACAAAGACACTGAATACGACCGCCTCGGCCTCGAAGAGGAATACACGGAGTACCTTGGCAACAAAGTAGTTTGCCACAACATCCCCATCCGTCCCGGCCGTAACCTCGCCATCATCTGCGAGACCGCAGCTGTTAACCACCGTCAGAAGAAGATGGGCTACAACGCAGCAGTTGTTCTTTACAACAGAGTTCAGAGCAACCTCGCAAAGAAGCGTGAAGAAGACGAAGAAGAGAACTTTTAAATTTATCTCATAAAAGAAAAAAAACCGGTGCCTGACTCGCGAAACGTGTCCGGCTCCGTAAAAGAAAGAGAGAAGGATATGAAATACATTTTTGGTGTCGATCTTGGCGGAACAACCGTCAAAATGGGCTTATTCAACGAGAGCGGAGAAGTGCTTGAAAAATGGGAAATTAAGACCGTAAAAGATAACAACGGTTCACAGATTTTACCCGATATCGCAGCAAGCATTAATAAGAAAGTTGCAGAGAAAAACCTTATAAAAGAAGACGTAATCGGTGTAGGTATCGGCGCTCCCGGACCTATCGATGATGACGGAAATATTTACGGCGCCCCCAACCTTGGCTGGGGCACATTTAACGTAAGCAAAACTTTGTCGGACCTTACAGGCTTTAAGGTTAAGACTGGTAACGATGCCAATGTAGCGGCCTTAGGCGAAATGTGGATGGGCGGCGGAAAAGGCTACAACTCAATCGTTATGGTTACACTCGGAACCGGTGTCGGTGGCGGTGTAATTATCGACGGTAAAATCGTTGCAGGCGCAAAAGGTGCAGGCGGAGAAATCGGACATATCTTCATGGATGAGAACGAAACCGAGACCTGCGGATGCGGCAAGAAAGGCTGTCTCGAGCAGTATGGTTCCGCAACAGGTGTTGTAAGACTTGCAAAGAGAAGACTCGAAAAAGACAACAAGCCCAGCATTCTTAGAAACAAAGACATCAACTGCAAGGTAGTCTGGGACGCAGTAAAAGAAGGCGATGAAGTTGCAATCGATATCGCCAACGAATTCGGCAAAATCCTCGGCAGAGGTCTTGGCATTATCGCATGCGTTGTTAACCCCCAGGCCTTCGTTATCGGCGGCGGCGTCAGCAAGGCAGGCGAGATTATCCTTGACTACATCATAGACAATTTCAAGGAAACCACTTTCCGCGGATGCAAGGATACAGACTTCAAACTTGCAACCCTCGGAAACGATGCAGGAATTTATGGTGCTGCAAAGTTAGTAATCGATTAATATGAGGTGCCCGGCTCCCGAAAGGGTGCCCGGCTCCGAAGAGATACAGAGCATATCAATTAATATGTACAGTAAGTTATCAGAAATAATATCTGACGAAAGAATTAAATACAACGAGCCGCTTTCAAGTCACACTTCGTTTAACATCGGCGGTCCTGCAGATGTTTTCATAAGTGTTGAAAACGCAGACGAACTCTCCAAAGTGATTGCCTTCGCAAAAGAGGAAAACGTCAATTACTTCCTCCTTGGCAACGGAAGCAATGTCCTTGCATCGGACGAAGGTTTCAGAGGCATCATCATAAAACTTACCGGAGATTTCAATGAGGCAACAGTAGACGGCGAGATCATAAAAGCAGGCGCAAGCATTACTCTTACGAAGCTCGCAAACGTTGCAATGAATGCATCACTCACAGGCCTTGAATTTGCTTCGGGAATTCCCGGAACACTCGGCGGCGCACTCTTTATGAATGCGGGCGCATATGGCGGAGAAATGTGCCAGGTTGTAACGAGCGTAAAGGTTTTAGACAAAGCCGACGGCAGCATCAAATCTTTTACGAACGAAGAAATGGAATTCGGCTATCGACACAGTGCGCTTAAAGAAAACGGCTGTATCGCTTTATCCTGCGAGATGAAATTAAGCACATCGGACGCGACCACGATTCGCGAAACGATGCTTGATCTTAATAAAAGAAGAAAAGAAAAACAGCCTCTCGAATATCCTTCCGCAGGCTCGACTTTTAAAAGACCTGAAGGATATTTTGCAGGGAAACTTATCGAGGACGCAGGCCTTGGCGGATATACCGTAGGCGGTGCGCAGGTTAGCGAAAAGCACAAAGGCTTCGTTATTAACAAAGGCGGCGCCACAGCAAAAGATGTTCGCGACTTGATTGAACACGTAATCAAAACCGTCAAAGAAAAAGACAACGTTACACTCGAGCCGGAAGTGCTCTTTTTAGGGGAAATAAAATGAGATTTGTAGTAGTTACAGGAATGAGTGGTGCAGGCAAACTTACCGCCCAGAAAATGCTTGAAGACATGGGATATTATTGCGTAGATAATCTTCCCGTGCCTTTTATAGTTAAGTTCGCAGAATTAATTTACGAGTCGGAGCGCGACAAAGTAGTGCTCGGCATCGACGTGCGTGCAGATCAGTCTTTTGATGAAATCATGCAGGCACTAAAAGACATGAAGGAGAAAGGTTATTCCTACGAAATGCTTTTCCTTGATGCCTCAAAGCAGACTCTTTTAAAAAGATATAAGGAAAGCAGACGAAATCACCCTCTCGCCATGGGCGGCAGAGTAGAGGATGGAATCGACCGTGAAAGAAAGATTCTTGCGAAGACCAAAAAGAGTGCTGACTACGTCATCGACACCTCGCATCTTTTAACCAGAGAGCTTCGTGAAGAACTCGAAAACATCTTCGTTAAAAACGAAAACTACAAATCACTGATGGTAAACATTTCCTCGTTCGGCTTCAAGCACGGCATCCTTCAGGACGCTGACCTCGTGTTTGACGTAAGGTTCCTTCCGAACCCCTACTACGTAGAGGAATTAAAGCACAAAACAGGCAACGATAAGGAAGTTCAGGATTTCCTCATGCAGTTCGATGAGGCACACATCTTTTTAAATAAGGTAAAAGATCTGCTGGACTTTCTGATTCCCAATTATATAAAAGAAGGCAAGAATCAGCTTGTAATCGGCATCGGCTGCACGGGCGGAAAGCACAGATCCGTGACGCTTGCCAACGAGATTTACAAGGCCTTAAACGATGACGACAAAGAGTACGGAGTGACCATCAATCACAGGGATATAGGAAACTAAGATGTCGGGTAACGTATCTTCTTTTTCAATGGAAGTAAAGGATGAGCTCCTAAAAAACACGCCCAAGCAGAGACATTGCGCCATCACCCAGACAGCCGTAATTATAGCGGGAGCAGGCCGAATTAAGCCCGATTCGCTTATTGTCGAGACCGATAATATACGAATTAAAGAAAAATACTTTACTTTATTGAAGAAAACATTTAATATAAATGTCGACGCCTTTGAAGAAAAAGGCCTTTTTGCGGTGCCTGTTACTAAAAAGGAAGATGTAATCGAGATTTTACAGGCTGTAAAAATCCTCGATGCTAACGGGAATGTGAATCATTATAAAGGAATCGTTCCCGACGTTCTTTTAAAAGCAGGATGCTGTAAAAGAGAGTTTTTAAAGTGCGCGTTCGTTTTTTTCGGTACGATAACCGATCCCGAAAAAGGCATGCATCTTGAGTTTACCTGCTCGTGCGAAGAGCATGCAAACCAGATAGAAAGAACGCTGGAATACTTTAATATCAAGGCCAGAAGGTCTACACGTCGTGAAGGCAAATACCATTTGGTATACCTAAAAGACGGCGAACAGATAGCTGATTTTCTAAGAGTAGTCGAAGCAAATGTGGCAACGATGAAATATGAAGACAAGCTTATTTACAGAGAAATCGCAAATCATATCAACAGAACGAATAACTGCGAAGTTGCGAACAGTCAGAAAAAAATTGATGCTGCTTTAAAACAGATCGAAGATATCAACTATTTAAACGAATGTATTGGACTTTCCAATCTGCCTGAAACACTGCAGGGTGTTGCAATAGCAAGGCTGGAAAATCCCGACGTGGGGCTGCAAGAACTTGGGGAGTTAATGAAGCCGCCTCTCGGCAAATCAGGAGTCAATCACAGATTGCGTAAGATTTCCGAGCTGGCACAGAAACAGCGTGCGAAAGATGCATAGTTTAAGGAGGAATTTATGGTTGAGAGAGAAATCGAAATCAAGTTAGCCGGTGGTTTGGAAGCAAGACCCGTTGCCATGCTCGTTCAGGTTGCAAGCCAGTACGAGAGCAGCGTTTATATCCAGACAGATGCAAACAAGAGAGTCAATGCCAAGAGTATCATGGGCATGATGAGTCTCGGTCTTAATGCCGGTGAAAAGGTTGTAGTTGAAGTTGACGGCTCCGATGAGGAAGCAGCAATCAATCATATCGAAAAATATTTAAGCGGCGAAAACTAATTCAAAATGAAAAAACTTTTGTTTTTGTACAATGCTCATTCGGGCAGAGAAAAAATTAAAAGTAAATTAGTCAAAATAATCGATATTTTTGCCAAAGCCGGTTATGAAATCACGGTTCATCCCACGCAGGCAAAGGATGACGCGACCAATACAATCATAGCCGACGGTGAGCGCTATGACACCATAGTTGTTTCCGGCGGCGACGGAACGCTTGATGAAGCCGTAAAAGGAATGTTAAGTCTTAAAAAAGATATTCCTTTAGGCTATATTCCTGCGGGAAGCACAAACGACTTTGCCAAAACTATCGGTATATCTTCGGATATGGCCAAGGCTGCGGAAACGGTCATATACGGAGAGCAGTTTCCGTGCGATATCGGAACATTTAACGATTCATACTTTGTATACATTGCTGCATTCGGAATCCTGACGGAAGTTTCGTACGAAACCAAACAGGAATTCAAAAATGTGTTCGGTCACATGGCTTACGTACTCGAAGGCGTGCGTTCTGTCGGAATGGGCAATTTCAAGCCGATTGAAATGACAATCACAGTCGGCGACAGAGTCATAAAAGATTCGTTTATCTACGGCATGATAAGCAATTCCACATCCGTCGGCGGCGTTAAGAGCCCTCTCTTTAAGGAAGCTCAGTTAAACGACGGCAAGTTCGAAGGCATCTTTGTAAGATACCCCGAAGACCCTACAGATTTAAACGCTGTGCTGGCTTCACTCATTGCGGGTGAACCTGATCCCGAATACATGTACTACTTCAAGGCGAGCGAAATCAATTTTTCAAGCGATGAGCCTGTTGCATGGACCAGGGACGGCGAAAACGGCGGCAGTCATACAGAGGTAACGATTAAGAACTTAAAGCAGGCTGTAACGATTTTCAAACCTGTTAAAAAATAAGAATAAGAGCCGGGCGTGCAGTGCACGTCCGGTTATTTAATTTAAATATATAAATACCGGACACTTCTGTGCCCGGTATTTTTGAAAAGAAGGGGATGTATCAGAAAACGATTTCAATAATCAGTTTTCCGTCTTCATATTTGGCTGTAAGAGGGCAATCCATTCGCTCGGCGAATGTTTTTACGATTGAAAGCCCAAGGCCGTGAGAATTGGCGTTTCTGGCGGTTTCAACGGTAAAGAATCTGTCGAAGAGTTTCTCAACCGAAACGGGTGATAACGCCGATGCGCTGTTGCTGACTCTGACACATCCGTTTTCGGAGAGTGATACGCATAAATCGCCGTCGCTGTATTTTAAGGCATTCGACATCAGATTGTTAAATATTCTTTCAACATACGAAGGATACAGTTCTCTTTTAATCTCTTTCTCGCAGATATTTACTTCGGGTTTTATTCCCCTCGCTTCAAAAGCGGGATAGAGAGCCATAACGCTGTCTTCAAGCATTCTGTTTAAGTTTATGCTTTCTTTTTCCTCGGTTATTTCTCCGCCCGTAATAACGGAATATTCAAATAGCTCCTCGGTCAGTTTTTTCATGTAACCGGCTCTTTCGGAGACGACCTTCAAGTAGCGTTCTCGTTCTCTTGCATCGTCCGTGTTTAAAGCCATTTCCGCATATCCGCAGATGGCGGTCAAGGGCGTTCTTAAATCGTGCGTCACATTGGTAATCGCAGTTTTTAACTCTGCATCGCCCATTCTGTATTTATGGTACGAAGAACGAAGATTGGTCAGAGTTTCGTTGATGGAGGC
>JAEEGK010009367.1_pt1 | contig 22882 bp, 18 predicted proteins | sample 8958771 | NCBI WGS metagenome assembly JAEEGK01 (sample SAMN16246547, study PRJNA631951) | gut metagenome | biome: gut microbiome; feature: rumen; material: SC-attached | host: Bos | place: Iran: Karaj | collected 2018-10 | reverse complement strand
TGAAGTTTATTGACCCTCAAGGTAATCTCGTTTTCAAAAATACTTTCAGTTATAATCGACAGAGAGATTTCTATTATCAGTTTCATAACCGGATGTGCCCAATGCATGATAGTGTGGGTAAAGTCGGCTTGATTGATATGTCCGGGGAATGGGTCGTTGAACCGAGTTACGATAGTGCCGCCTTTGTAAGTGGCTCGGGGTGTGGTTATTGGTCGCTAATGCGTAATGACTCTTTGTCGGTCATTGATTCCATTGGGCGAATCCTTATCGGTATGACACCAGGACAACAATTGAAACTCATTGATGATGGGAGTTTGGAAGTATGGCAGCGGCTTTATCCTGGCAAACTATATGACAAGTCTGGACGACTATTGTCAAATCAGACCTATTGGAGTATCGAAAAAATTACATACTACGAAGATGGGAATGAAATCTCCACAGACGTGTTGGCATACCATACTGGATACGACCAATGTGGACTGATGTCCCTCAGTGGAGAAATATTAACTGCTGCACAGTATGATGAAATAGAGGCCATTGGCAAGAAACTCTTCCGTGCGCAGAAAACCATTGATGCCATTGTTGATGATGAAGGTTATTCTCGCTATGATGATGAGAATTCAACAATATACGTTCTTCTAAATGACAAAGGAGAACTTGTCGAGGGGCAATCAGTCCCCCATAATAAAATGGTACAGAAATAATATACTCCAGAATATGAGTACTTTAAAAACGATAGGTCATTAAATACATTATTAACCACCTGTATATTAGTGATATATGAATTAATGATTGTATCTTTGCAAAAAATAAATCCAACAATATTATTAACAAAAACCATATGCCACAAGACACATCAAATACTTTTTGATATTCACATCATGAATTGGAAAAGACGAAAGGGACAATGACTTTTCTATGTGAATATCGACCTTTATTGTCCCAAAAAACAAAGAACCAAGTTAACTATTAAAACCGATAGGGTGTCGATGTGATAAAAGACACCAAATTCATTATGACAGCAAGGAGAAGCACCTATTTCTTTCCCACAGAAAAGGATTATCAGAAGGCAAAAGATCATCTTTACAACAAGATGTATCAGGACTACCAAAACTCAGACAAACTCTACTTCGAGGGCAGATATGGAGACGAATATGTAATCAGTATTATGGAATACTGTTCAAATCCAGAACTAGCTGCTAGCCTCTGTAGAGAACATAACGGGGTTTACAAGTACTACCCTTACAAATAATCCGCCAATGGTGAGGTTGCCTCGTCGCATTAATGTAACGAGACAACCTCTTCCAAGTAATCAAATTTAGTGATACAATGTTTAAAAAAACATGTTGATATTCAACTAAGAGATTTTTATCCGTCTCAAATCAAAACCGCACTAAGCAATAGCAAAAAATAAGAACCCAAAAGTCAAATTAAGGAACAATCTTTTTTTTGTGTGCATCTATATTAATGGGTTCCAAACATACAATATTATTAACAAAGACCGACGCGGTGTCGATGGTATATAACAGGCACCACAGTATTATGGCAAGAAGCACTTACGTTTTCCCTACGGAAGAAGACTACAATGACGCAAGAGACCACATCTATCAGACAATGAGAGATGATTACTATGACAACAGCAGGATCTGGTTCAGAGACTATTGGGGATCATGTTCCCGTTTTGATTGGGATAGATGCTGGCGCATCTGCATTGAGGATGACTGCACCAATCCAGAACTGGCAGCCAGCATTTTCAGAGAACATCGTGGACGCTTTTATCCGGAATAATCCAAGGAGTAACTTGAACCTTTCGAAAAGTTTTTTAATGATTAAAACCGACGTTGCCGATGGGATATAACAGGCACCAAATGATTATGGCAAAATGCAAACAGTGTGGAAAAGAGATTCCTAACACAATTTATATCAAGTACGGAGGATACTGTTGCCCCGCATGTGCTGCGGCTGGCAGACAGAGGGAAAGAACACGTTAGTTATGGCAGCAGATGGCCAAATAATGGTTCATCCGCTAAATGGATAGGTGGAGTCGTGTAGGGAGAGGAGTTTGAGCTTAAAGAAAGGCATGTCTCTGTAGCCATAGGCTTGCCGTTTCATGGTCTTGATTTTATTGTTGATGCCTTCGAGTTTTCCGTTGGTTATCGGGAAATCGTACCAGGCGAGGATTCCATCGTGGTGTTTCAGAAAAGTGTCGGCGACAGTCATCAAGGGTTTGATACCAGAGTTCCTGGCCTGTTCAATCCAGTCATCCAACACCAAAGCCGCGTCGTGCTTGTTGTCCTGCCACCATACACGGCGCAGCGATTCCTTGAGGTAGTATGCGATGGCCAGTGGGCGATTGATGTCGAGCGCCTTGTAGAGCCTGGATTCAGCAGAGGCGCTCAGGTTGTCGCCGTTGGCCAGCAACAGCCACCGCTGGCCTTTGATCAGGCGGCGTTTGTTCTCGTCTGTTTCTTGGTTGTATGTGTCGCGTCTGACCTTGTCCAATTTGTCGTTCATCAGCTTTATGATATGGAAGTGGTCGTACACCTGCACCGCATCGGGCAAGTGCTCCTTCACGGCGGAGATGAAAGCCTCGGAAAGATCTGACGACACTGCCTCTATCCTGCATCCCGCACGTTTCAGCTTTGACCAAAGTCCGTCCAATGCGTCCGCTCCTTTACCTTCGCCGACGTACACGATGCGCCCTGTCTCAAGGTCCACCACGATGGTCATATAGATGTGTCCCTTGGCCACTGCGAATTCATCGATGCCGATGTACCGCAACCCACTGAGGTCGGGTCGGCTGTACTTGCGACCGAGTTCCGTCTTCAGTATGTCCTTTACCGTGTCCCACGACATTTGAACAAACTTGGCCACATCTGCCATTGTGCCTATTTTACACAAGTCCAGCACAAAACGACGCATGCGACAGGTATACCTCTCCTTGCCTCTGACAAAGTGAATTCTCTCCTGCTGCACGGCTCCGCAGTCCTTGCATTCGAGTCTCTGCACCGTCATCTCCAGTATTATGGGGCGTACCCCTATCAGCACGCACTTGAACTGCCGTATGGTGCTGCCCGATTTTATCACATGACGGCTTTTGCATTTGGGACAATAAAGTTTGTCTTCTCTCGTTCTTATCTCGAGAATTGTCTTCCCGCCCTCGTAGCGTGTCCGTGTGCATTCTTGTTCCCGGATTCCGAGGCAATGATACATGAAGCTGGTTTCCATTCCGTACTTTTTTTAGCATTTACAATACGAAATGCCAGCTTCTTTTATTGTGTCTCACCTACGCATTTATCGGAAGAGCCAAAATATTGTAACACTAAAAAGCTTTGGGTAGTTATCAGTCTTGGCTTTGGAATATGGTGTGAAAGGGTGTGTCCGCGATTTACATCGTAGCCCCGTTGGTATCGTGGTTAATTTGCCAAGTCATAGCCTGTGCTGCGGCCGCCTGATTCTGTGCGGACAAGGATGCCTTTGGCCACAAGGTCTTGCAGGTCACGCAGGGCTGTGTCGGATGAGCATTTGTTTATCTTCGCCCATTTGGACGAGGTCAGTTTACCCTCAAAACCGTCCCACAGCATATTGATTATCTTGGTCTGCCGCTCGTTCATTGCCACATGACGGTTGTTTTCCCAGAAAGTGGCCTTGCTGAGGGTGCGTTCAATGGTCTGCATAGCCACATTGATGGCAGTTTCCATCCTTCCGAGAAACCATAGCAGCCATGCAGTGATGTCGAGTGAGCCCTTCTGTGTCTGTTCCAAAATGTCGTAATATTCTTTCCTGGCCAACGCAATCTGCGTGGACATGCTGTAGAATCGATAGGATGTGGCATCCGATTTCGCCAAAAACATATCGGTGATGGTTCTTGCCAACCGCCCATTTCCGTCGCTGAATGGGTGAATGCTGACAAACCAAAGATGGGCAATAGCGGCTTTAAGCACAGAGTCTGTGTCTGACGTGTTTATCCATTGCAGCAGTTCCGTCATCATCTGAGGCACGTCCTTGCCAGCAGGAGCCTCGTAATGCACTTTCTCATTGCCATACTGACCGGACACAACCTGCATACTTCCCTGTCGCCAATCGCCCACGGTGATATGCGCCAACCGTCCAGGATTGGGAAACAATGCACAGTGCCATCCAAACAGTCGTTCCTGCGTCAAAGGTTCGTCATAATGATGCACTGCATCAAACATCACCTCCACCACACCTTCAATGTAGCGGTCGGATGATGGCACACCCACACGGTCAATTCCCAACTGCCATGCTACAGACGAACGCACATCGTCGGCATTCAAGGCAATGCCTTCTATTTCTGAAGACTTGATAATGTCCGATGTCATTGCATCAAGCACCACTGGGCTTTTTACATCAAATCCAAGCGTGTCAGCCATACCTAATAGTCGCCCTTGCTGATGTCTTACACGCACCAACAGTTCATTGATTTTCTGCTCGTCCCACTGGAAATTCGGCCAGTTCCTATTCTCCCATAAATACATATTTTCCTGTTCTTGTGCGGCTAATACAGATACTATTCTCCGCATATTTTGCGGCAAATATACAACTTTTTCTCCGCATAGCAACAAAAAAAGAGGTGCAATCAAAAGGTTGCACCTCTTTTTGTTTGTTAGTTTTATTTTACTTCACCTCCTCGTAGTCGTTTTTTCAAACGTTGACTACTTCAGAGGGAATTAAGCCAGGTGTTCATTTCTTCGTGATCCGAGAAACGGATTCCTTCTCCGCGCCGTATCTGTTCCCGTCCCTCATCCACACGGGCAAAGAATTCCTCTTTGGTCATGAGTGTGGGGTCTTTATCTTTTGCCAACTTCTTAGCATAACGAGTAAGGCGACGCATTAGGGCTTCATTGTCTGCTATGGCTCCTATACTCTGCCATAGCTCTGTGTTCATCGTAACTTGCTGCGCGGTCGTCATAATATAGTTCCTTTCTTTTTAGTTCAATAACGCAGATTACTTGGTATTATTGCCTTGGTAATAAAAAAGAGTGTGCCTCACTGAGACACACTCTTTTCTTTTTTTGGCGGTGTTCTTTCCCGCAGTGTTCGAATCTGCGGAGAGGTCTTTTGGACCGCAGCATCCGCAAGGGATGCTTTCTCCCCTTCGCTATCGTAAAGAGCCACTGGCTCTTTACTTCACCCGTTGCGGCGGATTTGCAATCCGTCGCAATTTAAGATAGAATTTGCAATCCGAGTCACCAGCCTGCATGTTGCATCTCCGCATTTTCTGCGGGGAATATGCAACTCTTTCTCCGCATGGCAACATTTTTTTTGCAAGATGAATAATTTTGTGTATCTTTGCAGCGTGAAATAATAACAATGATATGCCTAAAATATACGAATACTTTGGATTTATATTCTACTTCTACTCCAATGAGCATGAACCGATTCACGTGCATGTAAAACACGGAGACGTGGAGAGTATATTCGAGCTTATTATGATGAACGGTGTGTTGGAAAGCATAAATATACGGGATAAACATGGTGCGGCACCGTTGCCATCTAAGGACAAGCGTATTGCAGAGGCATTTATCCGCAAATATAGCAAGAATATCATCGACAAATGGGTGCGGTTCTTTGTGATGAAGCAGCAGGTGAGAAGCACCAATATCAAGACAAAACTATGAGCGACAGATTATATATAACGGAAGCAATTGACCTTGGAGGGTTGAAGGTGCGGTTAGTTTTCAGCGACGGCACCGATAGCACGGTGGATGTTGGCGACTACATCCGCCGGCACCCACATCCGCAGTATAACAAATACCTTGACCCCAAGAAGTTCCGCACCTTCACCATCGACGGTGGCAACATCGTCTGGGGTCGCAATTGGGATTTGATATTCCCCATCGAGCAACTGCATGAAGGTGTGATTAGATGATAATGTGTATCTTTGCAACGTGAAAATAATGAAATAATTATGACATAAAACGTAGAAATAGTAAAGAAATAAATAGAGCTTGAAGTGCTTGTTCTCCTTAATCGAAGACTGGTAATCTTAAGAGGCGAGAATAAGAAACAACAGGTTCACGCGTTGGCGTGGATTGTTCGTTCCTTATTAGCCTCAAAGGTAATTACCAGTCACCTGATTAAGTAATAAGGATTTATAACGAAGGTCTCACGCCTTTTTTATATCCTTACCTCGATATCGGCTTCTGGCTCATAAAGATAATCAGGGAGGCCGAAAACTGTATTATAGAGTAGGCAATATTATAACATCAGTATTATGTTCAATTCTGTACCATTCAACGACATGGTGAATTGGTTGAGAAAGGGGCAACCGACCAAACGAGTCCCTACTCTTGGGCGAAGAAGTTATTTTGAAGCTTCTGCCCCCAATGCATCTACCATCCACCTTGTTGGAAAAAAAGGTAGACAAGCTAACCTTGACCGTGAGTATTGGGATTACGTGTGTGATGTCATAAATCACACCGTTCCAGAACGTCGGCATTTAACCGAAAACTACAGCCATTTGAAAAACCATTTTTTCTCGCCAAGCGTTCCGACCCTTTGTCGCGCTTATTTCGAGGAGAAAGGCGGTGCATGTTGAAAAAAAAATGTTATATGGAATTCTAATTCTCGTAGCTGTTATTGGTTAGCAAGAAAAAGTAGCCCCCCAAAAAACAAGCGCAAGAAATTTCAAAATCATGCTCATGATTTTTTGAAATCATGAGCATGATTGCTTATAAAACATGAGCATGTTTTTTCGGAATCATGCTCATGAAGTTTTAGAAAGATGCGCTTGAAATAAAGGAAGAGCATCCTAAAAGGTGCCCTTTAATAACATTTTTATTATTCTAATGTTTGATGCAAGTATCAATAAATATATCTTCCTTAACCGTATCTGCCTGTCGTTGATATGCCATATCAACGTTTTTTTCATAACCTGCACAGCAATTATACAGTTGCTCGTACTGTTCTGAATCCAACTTTACAACATTAGATGCTAGTAAAACCGATAATATAGGAATGATTACACTTAATACCGCTGCGATAATGGCAAAAATAACGCTTTTGCGTGAATAATTTGTCTGTTTCCGCGCTTCGTCTAAAGCCATGTCCTCAACTGTTTTGAAATTGTTCTGTACTAGTTGAACTAAATCCTCGCTAACAAATGCTCTATGATTCATTGCATTATCAAGGATTTTTGCAACATTAGTATCAATTTTCTTTCCTACAGGAGTAAGGCCATCTGTCAAGAAACCACCTATCTCTTTTAATGGGTCTGCGCCAGAGGGATCTTCAATAATAATTATATATCGATTTTTTATCAAATAATCAATAAGAATAGATATGTCAATTATTTCTTTCTCTACTGATAATATATCGTCTACATCACTTAATGTGTTAGTATCTTCTAGGTAAAAAACAAGCTCACCATTGCTATATTTGACACGACGTTGATAAAAAACATCATTATATGCGTTTGCAAGCACATAATCTAAAGATTGTCTCGCATCATCAACAAGCCTGCGAATGACTTTTTGCTCAGTTAAACTAAATCTTCTCATTTTTTTTTGAAAAAAAAGAGGCAAGAAGATGTAAACTCTTGCCTCTTATGAATAATAACTTTACTTCACCTCCTCGTAGTCGACGTCGGTGACGTTGGGGTCGGATCCGTTGTTGCCTTGGTTGGCGCCGGGGTTACCGCCGGGGTTGCCGCCCATGTTGTTGGGGTCGAAGCCGGCACCGGGGTTGGCACCGCCGGCTTGCTGCTGGGCGTTGTACATGTCCTGGCTGGCAGCCTGCCAAGCTTGGTTCATCTTCTCCATAGCGGCGTCAATCTGAGCCACGTTGCGGGCGCTGTGGGCGGCCTTCAGCTCGGTGAGGGCGGCCTCGATGGCGCTCTTCTTCTCGGCGGGAATCTTGTCGCCATATTCTTTCAGGTTCTTCTCGCTCTGGAAGATCATGCCGTCGGCGGCGTTAATCTTCTCAATCTCCTCCTTGGCCTTCTTATCGGCGTCGGCGTTGGCTTCGGCTTCAGCCTTCATGCGCTTGATTTCGTCTTCGCTCAGACCGCTGGAGGCCTCGATGCGGATGTTCTGGCTCTTGCCGGTGGCCTTGTCGAGGGCGCTGACATTCAGGATGCCGTTGGCATCGATGTCGAAGGTAACCTCAATCTGAGGTACTCCACGGGGTGCAGGCGGAATGCCTGCCAAGTGGAATCGGCCGATGGTCTTGTTCTGGTTGGCCATAGGACGCTCGCCCTGCAGCACGTGGATTTCCACCTCGGGCTGGTTGTCGGCAGCGGTGCTGAACACCTGGCTCTTCTTGGTAGGAATAGTGGTGTTGGCGTCAATCAGACGGGTCATCACACCGCCGAGGGTCTCGATACCCAGCGACAGAGGAGTGACATCCAGCAGCAGCACATCCTTAATCTCGCCGGTCAGCACACCGCCCTGGATAGCGGCACCGATAGCCACCACCTCGTCGGGGTTGACGCCCTTGTTGGGGGCTTTGCCGAAGAACTCTTCGACTTTCTTCTGCACGGCGGGGATACGGGTCGAACCGCCCACGAGAATCACCTCGTTGATGTCGCTGTTGCTCAAGCCGGCATCCTTCATGGCCTGACGGCAAGGCTCGATAGTGGCCTGAATCAGGTCGTCGCACAGCTGCTCGAATTTGGCGCGGGTCAGTTTCTTCACCAAGTGCTGCGGCACGCCGTCAGCAACGGTGATATAAGGCAGGTTGATTTCGGTTTCCTGAGAGGAGGACAGCTCACACTTGGCCTTCTCGGCAGCCTCTTTCAGACGCTGCATAGCCATCGGGTCTTTACGCAGGTCGATACCCTTGTCGCTCTTGAACTCGTCGGCCAGCCAGTTGATGACCTTCAAGTCGAAGTCGTCACCGCCCAAGTGGGTGTTACCGTTGGTGCTCTTCACCTCGAACACACCGTCGCCGAGGTTCAAGATGGAGATATCGAATGTACCACCACCAAGGTCGAACACTGCAACGTTCATATCCTGATTCTTCTTGTCCAGACCGTATGCCAAAGCGGCAGCGGTAGGCTCGTTGACGATACGGCGCACCTTCAGGCCTGCAATCTCGCCGGCCTCTTTGGTGGCCTGACGCTGACTGTCGTTGAAGTAGGCAGGTACGGTGATAACGGCCTCTGTCACCTCCTGACCGAGGTAGTCTTCGGCGGTCTTTTTCATCTTCTGCAGCACGATAGCACTGATTTCCTGCGGGGTGTAGAGACGGCCATTGATGTCCACGCGTGGCGTGTTGTTGTCGCCCTTCACCACCTTGAACGGGACGGCCTCAATTTCCTTGGTCACCTGGTCGTAGGTCTCGCCCATGAAACGTTTGATACTGTAGACCGTGTTGTGAGGGTTGGTGATAGCCTGACGCTTGGCGGGGTCGCCCACCTTGCGGTCGCCGTTCTCGATAAATCCCACTACTGAGGGAGTGGTGCGGTTGCCTTCGCTGTTGGCGATAACAACCGGCTCGTTACCTTCCATGACTGATACACAACTGTTAGTTGTTCCTAAGTCGATTCCAATTATTTTTCCCATGATATTCTATTTTTTTATTTATTCAACATATTTTATTTCTGCCAACCCTTGCGGGTGACACTCTTGTCAAATCAACATCCGTGCCATCCCTGCCAGACATGCCATGGACTGACAAAATGACAGACTGCCGCTTGTCACCCCTCTCCCAATATGCCAAAAATGGTTTTTTCTCCTTTCCCTCGGCGATGTCAGAAAAAAAGTGTATTTTTGCATTTCGATTCATTAATTGAATCGTTGGCTATAAGTCATTATAATAATGTAATATATTTTCTGACAATCCATGGGCAACCCAATCTTCAACCGCACCGAACTGCTCGTAGGCTCCGACGCCATGCAGCGTATTGCTGAGGCGCGTGTCATCCTTTTCGGTGTTGGCGGAGTGGGTTCGTGGTGTGCCGAAAGCCTTGTGCGCAGTGGCATTCAGCACCTCACCATTGTCGATTCCGACCGCGTCTGTGTCACCAATATCAACCGCCAACTGATGGCCACCTCCCACACGGTAGGGGAGGTCAAGGTCGATGCTCTTCGCGAACGTCTGTTGCAAATCAATCCTCGGGCCGATGTCTGTGCCCTGCAGGAAATATACAGTCGCGACACCCACGACTCGTTCCTCCTAGAGCAATACGACTACATAGTAGATGCCATCGACAGCCTCAGCAACAAGCTCGAGCTCATAGTCCGTGCCACCGACAAGTCTCTGGCTCGCGATGGGCGTTACCCCATCTTCTTCAGTTCGATGGGAGCGGCGTTGAAGATGGACCCCACTCAGATTCGGGTCTCCGAGTTCTGGGAAGTAGACGGCTGTCCCTTGGCAGCCGCCCTCCGTCGTCGGATGCGCCACCTACACCGTTTCCCTGGGCGCAAATTCCGCTGTGTGTGGAGCCCCGAGGTGCTATCCAACAAAGGGCAGGTGCAAGGCTGCGGTACGGCGGCGTGCCTCTGCCCGAAAAATACCGCCGCAGGCGTGCGTCCTGATCTCGACCAACATGAGTGGTGCAGCTCTAAGGCGCAGATCAACGGTTCCATGGCCCACATCACCGCCATCATGGGCTTCACCCTCTCGGGCCTCATCCTCCAGCACCTGACCCGTCCTACTCAATAAAGCAGCATTAACACACGATGAATATAGAACAACTCTACCAAACCTATCTCCAGTCGCGCCGTGTCACCACCGACTCGCGGCAGATTACTCCCGGATGCCTCTTCTTTGCCTTCCGGGGAGCTACTTTTGATGGCAACGCCTTTGCGCCCCAGGCCTTGGAGCAGGGTGCCGCGCTATGTGTCATTAGCGACTCACAATATAAGGTCGACGACCGCTGTGTGGTAGTCGACGATGTGCTTGCCACTCTCCAGCAGCTGGCAGCCCACCACCGTCGCCAGCTCACTATCCCCGTCATTGGCATCACAGGCACCAACGGAAAGACCACTACCAAGGAGCTGGTCCACGCCGTCCTCGCCCGTCGTTACCGCACGCATGCCACCTCGGGCAATTTCAACAACCACCTCGGTGTGCCGCTGACGTTACTTTCTATCCCCGCCGACACGCAGATAGCCATCGTTGAGATGGGCGCCAACCACCCTGGAGAGATAGAGGCGCTGTGCCGCATTGCCGACCCCGATTTTGGCCTCATCACCAATGTGGGTCGTGCCCATTTGGAGGGTTTCGGCAGTTTTGAGGGGGTCGTTCATACCAAGACCGAACTCTACCGCCATTTGGCTGCCAAGCACGGCTCCGCTTTTGTCAATGCCGATAACGACATCCTCATCCAGCAGGCCGACCTGTGTCATCTGTCAGCGCATACCTATGGCTCAGTCGAGAAGGCGCAGGTGCGTGGACATTTGGTAGGTTCCGACCCGTACATGAAGTTCTATGTCGAGGAAGGCGACAACGTATACACCATCCAGTCGCAGCTGCTGGGCAACTACAATTTCTACAATGCCATGGCTGCCGTGGCCGTAGGGCGGCATTTCCGAGTCGACCTGTGGGATATCAAAGAGGCCATAGAGCAATACGCTCCCTCCAACCGTCGCTCCCAATACAAGGAAACCGGGCGCAACACACTCTTTCTCGACTGCTACAATGCCAACCCCTCCAGCATGAAGGTGGCGTTGGACAACCTGCAGTCGCTGCCCAAGGAGCACAAGGTGGCCATGTTGGGCGGCATGAGGGAACTAGGCGATGCGAGCCAGGCCGAGCATGAAACCATCGTGAACCGCTTGCTAAGCTGCCCCGACATCGAGGCAGTGTTGGTGGGGCCTGAGTTTGCCTTTGCGGCCGGCAATGCCTCGCTGCAATGGTTCCCCGATGCCGATGCGGCGGTGGCTTATTTCGTTGCCCATCCTCTCAGTGGCGCCACCATCCTCCTCAAAGGCTCCAATGGTGAACAAATGTGGAAACTCGAGCCGGTACTCTGATTCCATATCACTGTCTTCCCCCTTTTTCTCTTCGCCTGTTCAAAAAGTGAAAGGGCGAAGAGTTGCTTTTATCAATGTCTTGGGTATGGTTAGTTATTGATTGATATATAGTGTGTTATCTATTGTTTTTCGCTGATGTATGCGAATAAGTAGGGGCAATGAATCAAAGGAGGAACGGCGGAAGGGTATAGGCAGGATGGGGTGAATGTGGAGTGAAAGATTGAGGTTGGGGGCTTGAAAAAAGGATTGCGGTGCCGTCAGGGTGAGCTTGAGCTATGAAGGACGGCACCGCAATAGGTGAAGATGATGGTCTATTTCAGCATGAAGTAGATAGGTATCACATACCTCGTCCGCACAGGCTTGCCCTTGAATGTTGCGGGCTTCCATTGCGGCATAGAGTTCACAGCACGTAGAGCCTCCTCATCGCACTCACTACTAACGCCGCGCAGCACGGTGGCTTCCGCTATGCTGCCATCTGTCTCCACAACAAACTGCACAAACACTTTGCCTTGCACCCCGTCGGTCTTGGCCTTCTCAGGATATACGATAGACTTTGCAACATGGTCGGCCATAGCATTCTCACCTCCCGGGAACTCGGCAAAGGTAAACCTCCCTCCAGCATCCTCCTCGTCCCACCAACTCAATTCAACTGGGTCATTGCTCCACGCCACGTCGTACCAACGTGCCGCCTGGTCGTCGTCGCGATTCACCATTGGATTGATTATCGCTTTTACCGACGACCCAAGCCCTTCAACAAAGCGGACGGCTTCGGCCGAATCGGCAAACACCTTGTGTTCGCACACCGCTTCGAGAGGGAGCAAAACACCCATTATTTCGCGCTCCACTAACTGCCCGTCTCTGTAGGTGTCCATGAACGGTTGCACCAAATAGGTGCCGTCGGGGATTGTGGCCTGCTTTTGAGTAGGCTCTTGGTTCTTGCAATTGGCAAACAGCAGCAAGGCCGCCACTGGCAAGGCTGACAATGCCTTGACCCACCCTCTGTGGGATTTAGGTTGATTCATCATGGTAATACGGTTTTTTATTGTTGAAAAATGGAAATTATTCACTATTGGACTGTATTTCATGCCTGTGACCTGCTTGAAGAGAAGTTGTAGGTAATGGCTGTATGTCTCCTCGTTGCCTTGGCGAAGCACTGCCTCATCGGCCAAGTATTCGTGTATGGTGCTCAGTTCGCGCACATATAGCCAGGCAAATGGGTTGAACCAAAGCAGGCAGCGTACCAACTGCACAAACAAGGTGTCCCAACTGTGGCGTTGTCGCACATGGGCCAGTTCGTGGGCTAGCACTTGGTCAGACTCCTCGTAGGTGAGGTCTTGACGATTGATTGCTACGTGGTTGAAGAATGAGAAGGATGAATCTATATCATCGTCGTCCGCCACGTAGTAGTGCCTTTGGCTGGAGCCGGAGTTGTACGATTGCGCTGAGAAGGAAAAAAGGTGCAGTTTTCGCCAGGTGGCGATGTACCTTGCTGCCAATAGGAGGAGGGATAATGCAACGCCTGCCCAATAGATTAGAGCTATTATCTGCCAAGGGCCGATGCTGTTGGTGTTGGGAAGACCGGTGGCAGCCTCTCTTTGTGTCGGGGAGGTAAGGGGCGTCTCCTCACCTTGTATGGGCAGAGAAATCAGGTACCCGTTTCCTGACACAGAGTAGCTCGTGACGGGTACAGTGGGGTGAACAAGGGGAATCAACAGGCTCAAGGCAAGGGTTGTCAGTAGGAAGAACCTGTTTAACCGTAGGCAGTGCTCTTTATGTAGCAGCAGCCTGTACAAGCCCCAGAACAGTGCTGTTCCGATAACGACAAAAAGTAGGTAGCGTGTCATTTTTCCAATTCTTTAGTTAGCGCCTCTAAGTCTTCGAGCGTGACGGCCTTTTTGTCGACTAGGAATGAGACCATGTCGCGGAATGATGACCCGAAATAATTCCTCGCCATCTTACCTAGTATTTGGCTGGAATAGTCGTCTCGGCTGACGAGAGGGTAGTAACGGTTGGACTTGTTGAAGGTGGTGTGGCCGACATAGCCTTTTTTCTCCAATATCCTAACTACGGTTAGTATGGTGTTGTAGGCGGGTTTGGGAGGTTCGATGGCTGACACTATCTCGTTGGCGAAACCTTGTTTTATTGACCAGATGGCCTGCATGACCTGCTCTTCGGCAGGTGTAAGTTCTTTTGTCTCTTGTGCTTTTATTGGGTTTAAATTAATTTTTTAGTTCTGTAACGTAAAAGTTGATGTATTATTGTACGGAATAGTTCTTTTTAACAAAAAAAGTTTGTGGTTGATTAATAATGTTGGTGTGTGTAGTGGGGGAATCGGGTGTTGGGATAGGAGAAAATCATTAGTTTTAGGTATTGGTCGGGTGGGAGAGTTGGGGTAACTTTGCACTTACAAAAACAAAACAATATTATGCACAATAAAACCCTCAAAACTATTATTTTCACAGCTTTATTGGTGGGAGCTGGGTTGAGCGCCAGGGCTCAAAAAGACACGCTCGACAAGCCTTCGAGGCTCACTATTGGTGGGTATGGTGAGGCTGTATATAATTATAATTTCTATAGTGATAACGTATTTCGCTACTCACATGCCGACCGATATACCGAAAGTAAGGGACATGGACGGGTGGACCTTCCCCATGCCGTCATCACATTGGGCTACGACATGGGTAGAGGATGGAGTGTGGGTACCGAGGTGGAATTTGAACACGGAGGCACCGAGGTGGCGGTAGAGAAGGAAACAGAGGAGACGGGTGAGTTTGAGCAAGAAGTGGAGCGTGGCGGTGAGGTGGCGTTGGAGCAGTTCTGGGTGCAGAAGAGTTTCAACCGCCATCTGAATCTGAGAATGGGCCATATCGTGGTGCCAGTAGGCATGACCAATAACAACCATACGCCCGACCACTTCTTTTCGGTGTACCGTCCTGAAGGCGAGAACACCATCATGCCCTGCACCTGGCACGAGACGGGCGTAAGCCTGTGGGGTCGTGCGGGTGCATGGCGCTACGAGGTGCAGGTGCTGCCTGCGTTGAATAGCAATCTCTTCACCGAGTCGGGATGGGTACACAACGGTTCGGCTTCGCCCTATGAGTTCCGCCCAGCCAACAGCTTGGCGGGAGCTGCCAGAGTGGACTATATGGGCATTCGCAATCTGCGGCTCAGCCTCAGCGGCTATGTGGGCAACAGCTTCAATAACGATATAACCACAGCAGTGTATTCTGAGACTTCGCGCTACCGCGATGCACTAGGGACGGTGCTGATTGGAGCCTTTGATTTCGACTATCGAAATGCATGGCTGGTGGTGAGGGGCAACTGTGATTATGGCTACTTGGGCGACGCTGGGTTGATTTCGACACGCAACAAGAACCAAACTACCATGACGGGTAATCCCTATCCCCATACGGCGGTGGGCAAAGGGGCCTACGACTATTCGCTGGAGGCAGGCGTAGACTTGCTGGCATGGACCTGCTGGCGACATGGAGTGAGGCATTTGTATCTTTTCGGTCGTTATGACCGTTACGACAGCTTTATTCCTGCCACAGGCTTCGACGACATTGGCTGGACAGAACGTCAGGTACTGTCGGCAGGCATCAACTACTATCCTTTGAAGCATATTGCCATAAAGGCAGAGGCAGGTGTCCGCCAATTGAACGGAAATTACAACGACGAGCCATTCGTCGCACTGGGCATCACATGGGTCAACTTTAATTTTGCACACTAAATTATTAATCACTAAAATATCTATCAATGAAAAACGCACGTATTAGAATTATGCTGGTGGCAGCCTTGGCGGTTGCCTCAGCGAGTTTCATCTCCTGTAGAGATGATGACAGCCAAACTGTCGACGACCAACTGTCCGCACAGGTGGCAGAACAATTTGTAGACCACACCGTGGCTCCGACCTATACGGCTTTAGCCGCTAAGGCCGAACTGCTGGCTTCGCAATTGGCAGCTTTGCGTCAGAACCCCTCCAACACAGGGGTAGAGGAGGCTTGTCAGACTTTCCTTGATGCCCGTGAGCAGTGGGAAAAAAGTGAGGCCTTTCTGTTTGGTGCAGCAGGTGACTTCGGCATCGATCCCCACATTGATTCGTGGCCTTTGGACGAGGATGCTTTCCGTACGCTGATGTATGAGAGTCCTGCCATGATTGCCGCCCTTGACGGAGAGGATGGTGATGTGGTGGCCGGCGAGCGTCTGGGTAATGCCTTGTTGGGCTTCCATGGGCTGGAGTATATCCTTTTTGCCGACGGCAGAGCAAAGCATGCTGCTGACATCACTGAGAATGAATGGATTTACGCCGCTGCAGTGGCGGGCGACCTGCGTAACCGCTGCTATCAGCTGGAAGTGGGCTGGTTGGGCAGCAAGGCTCCTGAAAGCCATAGGGCCAAATTGGAAGACTTGGAGATGGCCTATACTGTGGCAGGCAGCAGCAACAGCTATGGTGAAAATATGGTAAATGCCGGTAAGCCTGGCAGCACCTATGCCAGCCGGATGGCTGCCTTGATGGCGATAGTGCAGGGTTGCTCCGACATTGCCGATGAGGTGGGCAGTTCGAAGATATATGCCGCCTGGCATGGGGAGGATATCACTTATATCGAGTCGCCCTACAGCCAGAAGTCTATCATTGACTTCTACAACAATATCATTAGTATTCGCAATGCCTATATGGGCGGTGTGGAAGGCCAGCGCGATGAGAGCAAGTCGCTTCACACCTTTGTGAAGAACCACGATGCTTCGATTGACGGGCATGTGACCACGGCTATCGATAATGCCTTGGAGAAAATCAACGCCATGCCAGCTCCCTTTGTGCTACATTATTCTGAGGCTGCCAACGGTGAAGCTGTTAAGGCCTGTGCCGAATTGAGCGATGCCTTGGCTGAGATTAACAACATTCTAAGAGAACTATAACAACTATATGATATGAAAAAGAAAACAATACTGATGGCTGTTATGGCTTTAACCACAGCATCCTTTATAGGCTGTAAGCCTGACGAAGAGACACCCCAATTGCTGGAAGAGTTGGCCGAAGAGACTTATGCGGGAGGTCGGCTTGGCACTACATTCAACCAGTCGGCATCGGCATTTGAAGACCCTACGCCGGCAGTTGAGCAGGCTGGCATGGTGAATGCCTTCAAATATGGTGAGTTCTTCTTTGAACATACTGTCACACAAAACAACCCACCTTTCAATGGGTTGGGTCCTCTCTATGTGCGTTCGTCATGTGAAGCCTGCCATCCAGGGTATGGGCATGGACGTCGCATGGAACGCTATCGCGCCGACGACTGGGCTAACGGCTACCTGCTGGTAGTGTACAACAAAACTACCGATGCCTATGAGACCTCGGTGGCGGGCATGCCACAGACCAAGGCCGTAGCCCCCTTCAAGCCTTCGATTGACGAGGAGAAAATTAATATCAACTGGCTCAGCTATACCGACGAATGGGGCAACCGCTTCCCCGACGGCGAGACCTACAACCTCATCTATCCCGAGGTGACAATACCCGAGGATGCTTTCTATGCCCCCCTCTCGGTGCCCTATAGCCAGCTGGCTTTCCGCTTGGAGAGCACCATCGGCATTTATGGAACAGGACTGCTGGACGCCATTCCCGACGACTCGCTCAAAGCGCAGTATCAGAAAGAGTATGATGCAGGTGCCGACCTCAATCCCGCTATTTGGGCTGGGCACGATTGGGCATCGCTCTATGGCAATACCAACCACCCCAAACGTTTCACTTATGCTCTCAGCCGTGGGCCTCTGCAGGATGCTGCTGGAGCCAATGCCATTTGGAACATCACTAACGTGAACCGTAGCGACCGTAGAAGCCATTACCTGAGTCTGAACAAGAGTATCTATGCCACTACGGCTTCGGAAGACCCAGAGGTGCAGGCTCAATTCTACCACTATTTCCCACAATGGAACAAGTCGGGCGACCCCCGCACAGATATTTATAACTATCTGATGTGTGATACGCTGCCAATAGAGATGAGCGATCAGGACTATGTCAACTTCATGGTGTGGCACCGCGGACTGGCAGTACCAGCAGCACGAAACTTGAGTGACACTACAGTGCAACGCGGGCGCAAGCTGTTTCGCGACATGGGATGCGCCACCTGTCATCGTCCCAGTTGGACCACGGGCCCGGACAACTACAGCGACCCCAACGGATTTTTTGCAGATGGGGATTCCCGTCTGCCCCGTTACCCGTATCAGAAGATATGGCCCTATACCGACATGGTGCAGCATCGGCTGCACATGGTCAACGACATCCGCACAGGCTGGTGCCGTACCACACCGCTGTGGGGTAGAGGTTTGTCGCCCATCTGTAGCGGTCATAGCGACCGTCTGCACGACTGTCGTGCCCGTAACGTGGTGGAGGCTATCATGTGGCACGGATGCCCCAATAGTGATGCCCGTTGGACAGTGGAAAAATTCCGCAAGCTGTCAAAGAGCGACCGCGACGCAGTGGTCAAGTTTATTAATGCTATTTAACTAGTTGTACTAGTAGCACTAGTATTACTAGCCATACTAGAGATGAAGAGAATCAATGTTTTTCTCATGGTGTTGGTGGTGGCAGTGCTCGCCACCAGCACCATTGTTAGTAAGATAAATGGAGGCGATGAGGCTTCCGCTAGCGTATATAATTCTTGGTGGTTTATCCTGCTCTTGGCACTAGTAGGAGTGGGAGCTGTGGCTGCTATATTTCGTGAAAAGATGTGGCAAGTGCCATATAGGCTGTTGTTGTACAGCTCGGTAGTGGTTATCCTGTTGGGAGGAGGACTCACGACCAGGACGGGTAGCCACGGCAGCATGACCTTGCAGCCAGGTGTGCCATGCAGCACTTTCGCTAATGAAGATGGCCAGGAGTGTACGCTGCCCTTTGCGCTCACGTTAGACCGCTTTGAGGTGGTGACCTATCCAGGGTCGCATGCTCCGATGGACTTCGTGAGCCATATAACCGCTGGGGACGAGAAGGCGGTTATCTCGATGAACCATATCTATAAACATGGTGGTTATCGATTTTATCAAGAAGACTACGACGAGAAGGGTAACTCTACGTTGAGCGTGGCGCACGACCCTATTGGAATTGCCGTCACTTATGCAGGCTATCTGTTGTTGCTGGTGGGATTGTTTGTCATGTTTCTATCCCCCAAGTCGCACTTTAAAAGGCTGCTCAAAGGATTGCCAGTAGTGGCATTGCTTATGATGGGTTGCGTGGCATCGGCAAAACCTACGACGCTGCCCCGCCATACGGCCGACCAATTAGGGCGAGTGCAGGTGTTGTATAAGGGAAGGGTATGCCCATTGCAGACCTTTGCCAAAGACTTTACGACCAAGCTCTATGGGAAAGCTACCTATCAAGGCCTTTCGCCTGAGCAGGTGCTTAGTGGATGGATGTTCTACAACAGCGAATGGTGTGACGAACCCATGATAAAAATCAAAGGAGCCGAACTGCGCCGTCAACTGGGCATGGAGGGTCGCTATACCTCATTTAGCAATTTGCAGGCCCACGAGGGATTGCTGGACAGTCAACCTGCGACTAAAGAATTTGCTGCAGCCAACGAGAAGAAGAATTTGGTGCAGATGGTGATGAACAGCAAGCTGTTGAAGATATACCCCTTGGCAGATTCAACGGGGACTATTGGCTGGTATTCACAGAACGACCCGCTGCCTATCGGAGTGGACGATGATGCCTATTTGTTTGTCCGCAAACAATTGGGTTATTGTCAGGAGCTGGTGGTCAGAGGGGACTATGCCACATTGGACACTGTGTTTGCCAAGACTTGCAAATATCAACAGAAACAGGCATCTGAGGTACTGCCTTCGCCAGTACGTTTTCGGGCAGAGAGGCTATATAATGCCCTCACGACAGGCAGATGGCTGGCAATGCTGTCGGTCATGCTAGGACTTCTGTCATTTGCCCTGACGATATCGACTACAGGTAGTAAGAAAGACCATTCGAAACTCTCAGTGTTTAATTCCAGAGTCGCTGTAGCCACGGTGGCGCTGCTGACGTGCTTCCTACTACTAATCATAGGACTGCGCTGGGTGGCAGGTGGACATGTGCCTATGGCAGGCGGATTCGACAGCATGAACTTAATGTCGGCCACCTTAGGAGTGGTAGCCCTCAGTATGGCTAGACGTCATCGGGCTGCTCCTTCTGTAGCACTACTTGCCATGGGATTCTGCCAGTTGGTGGCAATGATGAGCGGATCGAATCCTCCAATCACCCATCTAATGCCTGTGCTTAATTCTCCATTACTGACGTTGCATGTGACGGTGATAATGATAGCCTATGCATTGTTTCTCTTTGTGATGCTCAGCAGCTTGGCTGCCCTCTTTCTTCCGGCCCAGCGCGTAAGACTGGAACGCTCTAATCTACTGATGCTCTATCCAGCCGTGGCGTTACTGTCGATTGGTATCGTTATAGGTGCAGTGTGGGCCAACATCTCATGGGGCAATTACTGGTCGTGGGATCCGAAAGAAGTGTGGGCTCTGATTACGCTGATAGTCTATCTTTATCCTCTTTATCTGGCTCGCAAGGAAAACCATTCACGGTTTGGATTCCATTTATACTGCGTGTTGGCGATATTGAGTGTAGCCATTACCTACTTCGGAGTCAACTTAATACTTGGAGGCATCCACTCCTACGGTTGATAACCTTAATAATTGCATACCTGTGCTGCAGCAATTGTTTATTTAGTTGCTGTGGCACTTTTTTTTGTTTACCTCTTTCGAGTCTTCTTGGCAGTTTCGACGTCCTGTACTAGGCGGACAGAGCAGCGGTCGAGACGCTCCAAGGCCATAATGTAGGAACTACGACCTGTTACGAAACACACACCCATTGCATTGCGCTTGTCGTAGTGGATGGTTGTCCAATAGTATCCAATCTGTTCATTGCCTTCAAGCGGAGGCGCGTAGCTGGCTTTGCGACTGAATTCTTTATCCGCAATAGTTCCGACATCGTCCTCGCCATGCACACTTAAGAAATCAGTAGAGCAGTTGGACGTTTTGGCCATAGTGCTAACGCATTCGTCAACCATTGGTATCTGTGAGCCATAGCCGACGTTAAAGCCTTCTATGCGGGCGCTGTTTTTGTCGACAATGCTTCCTGTGATCAGTGCCGCATGATACTCCGACAGGCTGCACATACCAGCAGCAGGTAGGAATACAGCCCCAGCACGTTCCATCACCATCCATTGTCCTACGGTGAAACGGTAAATGGTATTGAAGTTGAGCGTATCGAAGCCTCGTTCTAGCCAGTCGTCGGGTAGTAGTATGATGCCCTGAGTGCCACTTATTAGGCCCATGGTGCGGAGTCTCCATGCATTGGGGCGACCGGTCAGCAGATAGTCCCATTCGTAGACACTTAGGGTTCTCCAAAGCCCTTCGCGGTTGCCGCCGTTGCTGATGCGATTGTAAACGCCCCAGTCGAAGCTGGTGCCGTCTATATTCTTATTGGCACCGTTGCCAAAGTTGGTAGGATTGGGTGAATAGTAATAGGGTGCCTTGTCGCGATAGCCACTGGTACCCCACGCAAAGAGATCTATCCAGCCGGCATAGTGCTTGCCGTATTTCATGTTGTCGAAGCCGATGAGGTCGAACTGTCGTTCGGCAAAGCGCCACAGGTTGGCATAGGCATTATACTGCAGATTGCCCTTTGAGAATCGCACCTGCTTGTTAGGAGCAACGCTGAAAGTGCCCTCCAAGACTCCTTGAGCTAGATGGACGGCGGCCTGAGTGGATGTGGAACTGTAGATCTTGTTGCCCGCTATCGAATCTATCACATACTGGTTGGGCATCCAGCCTGTGGTAGAGGCGCCCTCGTCAGAAAGTGCGAGACGGAATCCCAACACACTCAACTGCATGTCGGGAACCCAAAAATTGCGGTATGCATTGCGGCAATCGTTGGGGACATCGGTCCATGACCCACCCCTGCCCACATGGAAGGCTCCACTGTCGGCTCCTCTCGGATTGAGAGTCACAGCGATGTATTCGTCCTCCCACAGGTTGTTATTGTCCATCCACATGGTCAGAGTCTCATGGTCGGTCACGTAGTCGGGTTTGCCTATGTTCTTAGCAACTAGCCAGAGGTAGTAATCATCGAGATACCAGTCGCTGCACCATTCCCATACGTTGCCGGTCATGTCGTACAGACCTAGTTCGTTGGGGACAAGACCTCCAACGATATGAGTGGAGTCGTTGCTGTTAAGCTGAGACCACCCTACGCGCATCACGTCGTTGCTGCCGGCATAGGGGAAGCCGCGCGACTGGCTGCCTCCACGGGCAGCGTATTCCCATTCAGCCTCAGTGGGGAGTCGGAAATGAAGACCTGTGAGGCTGTCGAGACGATGGATAAACAACAGCACTTCGTTGTAGCTTACTTGCTCCACGGGTAGGTCCTCGCCCACGAAATTGGATGGGTTATATCCCATGACGGTTGTCCATAGGCGTTGAGTCACCTCATAGCGCCCCAGGAAGTAGTTGTCCACTGTCACACCATGGAGCGGCACCTCGTCGTTTTTCCCTATCGTCCAATAGGCAGGTTCGCATCCCATGATAAATGACCCTCCTTTGACATAAACCATCTCGAACTTACAATCGCCTACGACACAGGTGAGTGTGCGCTTGTTGCTCTGAGAGTGGGCATGGCTTCCGAGAAGGGCTATCAGCAGTAGGAGTATAGCTATTCGATTCATCGTGTGTGTATTATTACTAGATGGGTGTTGGTTCGTAGTGTTTTTTTTCAGATGCAAAGATATGATTTTTTTTTGAATCTGTTGGTTTTTAGGGAGAGGAAGATGTTACGATGGGTATCTCGGAGGAGGGTCTTAGAAGAAAAACAAAGGCACCCAGGGTATTGCCTCGGGTGCCTTTATGAAATAATTGTAAGGAAAGATGCTCTACAGAGTGAAGCGAATGCCGAATTCGTG
>JAEEGK010009365.1_pt1 | contig 22887 bp, 19 predicted proteins | sample 8958771 | NCBI WGS metagenome assembly JAEEGK01 (sample SAMN16246547, study PRJNA631951) | gut metagenome | biome: gut microbiome; feature: rumen; material: SC-attached | host: Bos | place: Iran: Karaj | collected 2018-10 | reverse complement strand
AGTTTACGAAGCACCTTCTATGTATAATCAAGTGTACTAGGTCAAATCACGACATATTCGTATAGGTAATCTAGAAACACATGAACCTTCACAGATACATTATCGAATGGATGATGATACAAAAATAGGTAGAGTTTATTTAATACAGTCGCCTAAAACTGAAGGTAACGGATATAATGTCCTTATTCGTTTAAGAGATATCTATGCAAGTATCCTTGAATAAAGTGTTCTTTTATAATAAATTGCAAATATGGAATATATAAAGAAAAATAGTAAAGATAATAGTATAAAGGTATTCACACGAGAAAATGAAGATTATTTATTCTTCTTTATCGTCAATAATGGGCCTTGGGAAAAAGATATACTAGAAAGAAATGAAATACTAGTTAATAAACTGGCTCAGGATGTCATGACTCAGTTGGATCAAAACAAGAAGATCGTTTTTCCCACATTAGCTGAAAAAGCATTAAATGAAACTAGTTATTCTGGCCAAAAAGAGACTATCCTAAAGACCCTTCTTTGTGATACACTGGGTTTATTATATCTAAATAAGAAAAAAGGGACTTGCCTTTATACCCCAAACCCATCTTCAGATGTAATTTCTAATTCGCTATCAATTAAGCATGAAAAAGAACTCTGGTATCTTGACGATATGTTAATTTCTATAAAGCCAGACATAAAGATTAATTTCCCTGATTCCGACTTCGGAAAAAGGACTAAAATAATAGCCCGTATTTTCAAGTTATTAATTCTTTTTGCTTTCTGTTCTTTTTTATTTTTGCAATCAATAAAAATCATCAAAGAGCTTTGTAATGATTCTCATGGAGACAAGGGTGGCACTGACAATTATCAAATTAATTTGAGTATTAGTCCTGAAGGCAAAGTAAAAGTAACTGGAACACCTAGCTTCACAAATGACTGTATGGTTGAATATATAGAAATCCCAGATCATGGCCTTACTCCCGATGTGGGAAGAATAATAGAGAATAGCACAAGGTATTCTTTCAACATACATCCTTATTTAACTAGAAGTTGCACAATAGCTATTCGAGTTTGGAAGAATAACACTTCTCCGACTCCTTGGTATTATGCTAGCTATAATCACGAACAATATATCGTTTCCCTTTGGCAGAAGTATTCGAAATTATCGTACGATGAAAGGCAAAGCCTAGTCACTCCAACAGACAGTGCCATGTTTCGATTATTTGATCCCGAGATATCATATTGTTACATTCGCTACAATAAAACTGTTATTGACAAGCGTTCTGTTTTCGATGTCGCTCAATTTGTTGATAACACACCAATGGTAATTGATAGCGTCAGCTATTTTACAAAGAAGATACCATTATTTGTAACCGATATTGACGAACTCCCAAAGATTAAGGTCGTTTATTGTCATCCTCGCTTATAGGTAAGCATTCGGCAAACCGTATATGCATCGACATTCAAAGACTATGAAGCATTCTCCCCCCCCAAATAATGGAGTTTTTTGGAGAATCTTGTACAAGTTTGGAGATATTTTCGGAGATTCGTCAGAGACGTTCAGAGACAGATCAGGCCACCTCGTCTTTCAACAATAATGGCTTTTGCGCTACCCAGGATGAACCATAACCTAGTGGCAGGGACTCTACATATAGAGCACTATAGCTAGGCAATTTCGTCAGCACTACAGGGAGCCCTACGACCTGCGACGATTGCGGAGCATCGGAATCCGAAGCCGAATACACTGGGGTGTGCAGGTCGGTATCTTTCTCTCCACAATCGGTGCGATTGACTGTGTGCAAAGATACAACATAGTGTTGACATTGCAAAATAATTGAATGAAAATGTTGCTTTTTTCAATTTCTATTTGGAGATTGAGCAAAATTTTCCTATCTTTGCGCTATGAATAAACAAAATGTTTTGACATACGATTTCCCTGACAGCAAATGTCTGGTGGTTTGTGGAGATATCCACGGTGACTTCAACATGCTGGTGAACAAGGTGTGCGTCCAGTATGGGTTGAAGGATGCTGTGGTAATCGTTGCCGGTGATTGCGGGTTCGGTTTCGAAAAGAAAGGGTATTACGAGAGTATCTTCAATCGCAACAACAAGCGAATGAGGGAGGCGAACAATTGGATAGTGTTTGTGCGTGGCAACCATGACAATTCTGCCTATTTTGACGGAAAGACAATTGCGTACAAGCGGTTCATAGCTATTCCTGATTATTCGGTGGTGAAAGCAAACGGACATACTGCCTTGTGTGTCGGAGGTGCCATCTCGATTGACAGGCAATATCGAATATCTGCATGGAACAGAAACGTGATGAATCAACTGCGGCTCGGACACGTTTTTAATGATAAGGACCCATTGGCTCTGAACTATTATTGGAAGGACGAGATGCCTGTGTTCAATGAGGAACTTTTGACGCAGATACTTGCAGAGAATGCGATTGATACAGTCATCACGCACACTGCCCCCTCATTTTGCGAAATGAAGAGCAAGGCGGGCATCATTTCGTGGATAAAGTATGATCCCGATCTGGCTGACGATTTGGATCGGGAGCGTTCCATCATGGACGAGATCTATGCCAGGGTTAAGGACACTTCCGTCACGCATTGGTGCTATGGTCATTTCCACCAGACTTGGCACGCTGACATCGATGGCATCCTCTTCAAGATGCTCTACATCATGGAACTGTATGAGATTCGATAATCTGTTTTTTCGCTGCCCAGGATAGGGTAGGAGCCTTGCAACCTGCAACGATTTCAGAGCATCGGAATCCGAAGCCGAATACACTGGGGTGTGCAGGCCGGTAACTTCTTCTCTGGAGTACATACACCGATGGTGGCATATTCACAGAAGGGTATGGTCTTGAAGAATGATGTCCTCTAACATTCGTTTGGAGGTATGCGGTGATTTTGGATAAGACACAAAAAACAGCAAAGACGCGGTGCTTTGCTGCTTTTTATGTTAGTTTGAACACGGTTGCCTGAACCATTTTCACTAAGGAACCGAGTAGTTGAGGAGTTTAGTGCTTTTAGAGATTTACATAATCACTTATAAATTCAAAGGAAACAATCTATTTTTCACGATATTTATAGGTTGCCATTATTTGAGCCTTTTTAAAAGACCATCTCTTCTGTCGTATTTCCTCTGACAAATCTAAAGCTTCAGCAAGATGTAAAAAATTACCTGTTTCTGCAAACTTCTGTATAAGGAACACTATCTTTGAACAGATATTTAATGAATGCCTTACTTGATCCTCAGTAAACCTAATTACAAAGGCGCCTAAATCCTGAAAAACCTTGTTTCTTTCTTCATCACCAGAGCCAATATAATGAATTGGTTCGTTTATATCATATATGTATGGCTCATCAATTTCAATATCAATAAAATAGTATTCATCTATAATGGAGAAATCAGGATAGTATTCTTTAACACTAATATCTCTGTAAAGTTTTTTCACACCTATTTTCTTCAAAGATTCTAACATTTTATCTTCTGTTGATCCTCTTCTCGGGTTCTCTTCTTCGTTATATTCGACACTAAAGTTAATTTTATTCCATATAAATTTAATAAAAGCTCGAGGAAATTCGTTATCAATCAAACTAGGACTATTACGCCAATATTGATCACATTTTTCCTTTTTTATAAGGAACTCTTCTATTTCTTGACTATATTTTGTTTCACTTTCATATACAAGCTTTGGCCATTCCACGTTATTCCATCGATCAACTTCAGCTAACTGCGTTTGGTATTCATCGTCCGCTTTTTTTCTTTCTTCTTCTATTTGCTTTTTACTTTTTTCTATATGGATATATTCTGAATTCCTTTTCATCAACCTTTCTGGGTCCTGAAAAATAAACCATATTGACCAAGGAAGCACCATAGTAAAAAATATCAAGTACATCAATATATCAGATGAATAAATAGATATCGCAAAAACAATAATGTTAATAATGATAATTAACCATAAACATCCAGAAGGTCGTACGTTTTCAACTCTCTTTGTTGTATAAGTACTTATTTCCCATTTTATTGGTTCTTTTTTCTTTGACGGGATAGACAAAATAGGTTCTGACGGCATATACCTGTATAAATCCCAATCACGTTTAAGCGTTTCAGGGTCTTTTCCATATTGGGTTACAAATTTGTCCATTATATAACCAACATCCTCATTTCTATCATAAAATATAGAATCAAGTTCCTTAATCAACTCAGTTGGAAATAGTATCATTGGATAACTATCTCCACATTCCTTTGATAATCTACTGAAAGTATCAATAAAAACTTGAATAAACTCAGACGACTTCGTATCGTCGTCCAATACAACATCTGAGTAAATATCTTTCTGTTCCATAGTTCCAATTATCGATAATTCATAGATAAATTATCTTTATCATCCTTCTTCTCTTCCTTCCCATCAGCCACCAGACAAATAAGAACAGAGGTTGTTTATTTTTTGAGTTGGCTTCTCATTAATATACAAGGTTCTCCATCGTTAGAATAACTTGGTATGGGATATTTTATACCGCCACCACCTATGCCTCTGATAAAAGATGCACTTGAAAACCTTAAATCCTGCAAGTAAGGTCGTATTTTATTAAAGCAATCATCAATAACAGCATTTCTACTAAAATCATTACTTGTGAAAGTAATAGTTTTATCTGTGAATTTAACGTCAATATCATCACGCCACATCTCCTTTTTCGCAGATTGTGCAAAAACTCTCCTGGCGATTGGGAAATACTTCTTTTGATATTTCGACAATACTGCTGTTAGCTCCTTCTCGACAATAGGGTCATTTTCATCCTTGATAATGCGAGCTGCCTTCTCTATAATTTTAAGGAAACTATTGACATCATATAATGATTCAATTGAAGATAGTTCCTTATCAATATTCTTAACAAAAGAAATATCTAATTTGTGTTTAGCTTCATTCTCCTCTTGACGATGAGCATATACTTCAATCCACTTAAGAGAATCGTTTCGTAGTATTGTAATTTCATCCTGAGATAGGGGTGCTAACTCGTATTCTTGAATTATCTTATTGTTGATGAATTTTTCAAATATTTCTGGACGGAATACACCTTCACACTTATTAGGCTCAAGAGAAATACCATTATTGATAATCCTCAACCTTCCTTTTGTGTCTATACGACATATTTCCAACTCATTTGTTCTGTCAAGCACTGACCAATAATTGTTATTTCTTTTTGCAATGACTAAAGAGGATTCTCTACTGGAAACGCCTCTTGCTTTTTCGAAGATAAAAGAATTTAATCTAGAATTAAAATATATATCACATTGATAGAATACCTTTTTCTCATCAATCAAGTACCATTTACCTACATGATTTATAGATAAATCCTTTTCTTTCTGCTTTAAAACAAGTGCGACCAAACTGTCATACTGTTCTTGCACGGAATAGTCGAAACAACGAGGGCATAAGGATAAAGAATGTGCCCATTCATCCAATCTATCTTTGCATATTGAGAGATCCTCGATACGGCTTACCCAAAGAGAACTATCTCTTTCATAGTCGCACATAATACTTGCATGGACTCTTGGAAATTCATCATCTATTGTTTTAGATAAGAAAAACACATCTTTTGTATGTGGATATAATTCTTCTATCTTTTTTTCGCCAGATGAAGTACAACTGATTAGACCTAGGATTATTAGCCCAAAGAGTATTAGAAAGTATTGTTTCATATTAGACATATTATTTGTTATCAAAAGGTGATCAAAGCGCTTGAACAGAACAGCTTGAATCAATACAACAAAAAAGATTTGTCGAGATCAATGAAAAACTCTGCGGCGGTTTGCCAAGCTGCAGGAGGCACACGGTCTCCTGAGAGGGTTATAGCAAAATTATTCACAAAAGACCGGCATCATTTGAGTTATATTATCACTCTCCTACATGAAGGAATTTCTTTCCTCTAAAGTACAACAAATTAGAAAGGTAAAAAAGATAATGTCCATAATACAACATATCAATAGGACCCATCAAACCATGAAGCAATCTATTCCTAAAATTCACATCATTTCCATCAACAAAAAGCATATTTAGTTCATCAATTAGAGCGGAATTACAATATGGCTTCAACTGATTTAAAATTCCAACTAGTGTCGGCTCTTTCTGAACATCATTATTTAATAATGTCACATCATCCACAATTTCTTCCAACAAATTGTGCAAAGCATGTTCAAATTGTGGCATTAACAAATGAATGGCCATTACAATGTCATTATTGAAATACCTATCATAAGCTTTTGCCCAAATCTGGATTCTATCTTCCTCTATAAAAGATGGTTTATTTTTGGACAATACGTTGTAGAAAAAAAACTCGCTATAATCAAGGGGGTGTTCCCCAATTCTATTAAATAAACATTGGATATGGTATATTAGTGATGCCCTCACAAATCTATGGGCATGTAAACGTTTTCCTTCTTCAAAATTAGAAACCCCTGATATGTTACCCTCTCTGTCCAGAGTTTGACTCTTGGAAAAGAGTTTCTCAATAATTGGACTCTGCCGCATACTCTTCTCCAGCAGATAATCTATGGTTGCATCATCTGCAGTATAGAAAGGAATACATAAAAAGTTACAAATCGCTTCTTGGACTGACTTTATCTGGATGACTGCTATCTGTTCATGTATCTGCTTAGCCAAAGATTTTGGGACTTCATATTGAATCTTCGAACCAAACTGCGGCAATGCCTCTACAAAATGTCTCTTAGCAATATTATATTTATCACGAATTCTTTTGTAATCATCTGGATATAAATCTTTAATCTGGAAAATTTGTTTAAATGAATCTTGAAGAATAATATGCAAATTAGGGTTAATCACATTCTCCTTTTTGTTCTTTTCTATGCTATCTGCATATTCTTCCCAATTCAAAGCCTTCTTATAATGCCATTCGAAATCTTCAATTGCTCCAATACCTCCGAGCATATCATAATAAGCGTCTCTCCAATAAGCATTTTCCTTCGAAGCTATATTGGCATAAACCGATAACACATCCTTTACATAGGGATTCTCAATTCTGCATTCTACATTAGTGATTACTCTTTTCAGTACATCAATCATCCATCCTGGGTGAACAATAGGATTCAAAACGACATCTTTAAACTCCTTCAAGAAAGATTCATCATATAATACCTTCACATTTCTCAGTTCAAAAGAACGAACTAAGAAGAATATAGTTTTAGTCTCTTTATAGAGCTTTAAATAACCATCAGAAACCTCCCTCTTCTTTTCTATGCGTACTTTCCCTTTTAGAAATCGCAACGTCACATCCAAACATCGAATTCTCACCTCAAGATTAGGATGTTCTAAAAAATTATACCTTTTGATAAGGTTCAGCTCAACCTCGGTCAAAGAGATATTGCTGATAATCTCTGGCTGATTTTCTTGATTTCTATCCACTAAACAAGCATGACAAATCCTATTAAGAAGGTTTGTAACCTTTTGATCCTCTTCGTCCTTTGGCTTATAGGTCCAAAAAAACTCGAGTAAATCGCTTTCGTACTTGCCAGGTAATATCTCTATCATTCAATAGTATTAGTGTATAATTAAGTGATGCTTACTTTTCCTAATGCTATACATTCTGATCAAGAAACAACTCATCAAACGTCTTTTCTGGCTCAATCTTCACTTTTTGGCCTCTAGGGTCTTCTTCTATGGTAAATAGCACATAACCAGAAAAACGGTTGGGTATCGAGAAACATAAATTCGTTGCTAAAACTAGATTAAATATTGGCTCATTACAGTTTATAAAATCTTCAATATTACTGCAAATTGCTCCATCTGCTGTCACCGGCATCAAATCTTCCACACGCCTCAAATTGGCGATAGGCAGTTCATCCCTCTTTACTACTATGAACCACTTTTCTATCGACAAAACATTTAACACTACATCAATTGCTCTTAATTCATCTATCTGTGCACTAGAAATAATTGCATAAGAATCATTCATTCCCATTGCATCTATGATATTTCTGATTTGTCTACGGGGCACTCTGACTCTCTCAAGTTTCTTTTGCAAAAATAAAAATCTTATATAGTTCCCAGCAATGTTATTCCAGAAGTTAGTACATATCCCTGTTTGGTTACTACGACAGTCAATTTGAATAAAACCTGAATAGTGAATTGTTTCCAATTTACTTGACAATCGTATTTCTTTTGTATGAGATATACCATTTAAATAACAGTTTGTATTAGCTAGATTATTCTCCAATTTTTCTATTTCATCTTTCATTTGCTCATATAGTTCGTCAAACTTTTTTTTGTTTACCGTTGGATGCTCTTTCCTGTGCTTATTGTCATTCTCGCATACAGCATGATAATCATCTAAGAAATCTAACACCTCTTTCTTATCTACTTCAGTGAGATTAGGAATTTTCTGAAATATGTCCTTGTTTACCATTTCAACAACATCATATTTCATCATCTCAATCAAATTTATCTCTTGCTCCTCAACTGTAAGCAAACGTGGCAATGAAGGTGAAGAAAATAAAACCGTATTATTCATCAAATAATGGTTTTTCAATGACCATAAGCGAATAACTAGGAGTGAAAGATATCGAATCGATTCACGGAAAATGCGTTTTTCGTCAGTTGCTCCTGTCATGCTATCAGAAAAGTAATATTTCCATCCACCCGTTAAAGGATTATTACATTGACCTGCCAGTCTTCGCATCACGTGTATAATATGCGGGAATGAACTTGGAATTAGCCCATAGTACTCCGGTTCTGAGTGGGTAAAGAAAAAAATGTCATTCAGCCAATCCCACCTTTTCCAATGCATTAAGGCCGTACCTATCATAACATGTTGGTCTAAGAACTTATCCTTATCCATATTAAGTTCTTTCTGATCATAATTTATAAAGTTATACTTTATATTAGCATAATTGTCGGCAAACTGCCAGTATTGGACAAACCAAACTTTGTTGTTATAAGCAATTGCCTCATTAGCCATTCCCCACATTATTTGTCTGCCTTGTTGACTTAAACGAGAACAAGATGATGAATTATAGAAAACAGAAACAATATCATTATGTCGGTAAAGATAGTGATGCCCATCATCTCCTCTTAGATAACTCTTAATCTTCCAAGTTAATTCCATCGTTACAGCATCGTAATTCACAGGTGGCAGCACATCGTTATTGTTTTGTCCAAATTTGTCACCTTGCTGTGCTTGAATATAAAGGGACACATCTTTAAAGCAATCCAGATACAACTGGTACAAATGATTTGCGTCTGCATATACTGCAAGGTCAAAAATATGAAAAATGTTTTTGCTGTCTATCTGTGTTCCTTCAATGTGTTTTAACAGTTCAGGACTATTGCTATATTGTAATATGAGGCGAAACAGTAAAAAAGTCTGACCAACAATCAGTACAAGAAGTGCAGCTTGAATTGTCAAGAAGAGTTTATTATTGCAACCGGCATGAAGCAAAAAAGGAACTGTTATTGCAAACGCCATATTTAATATCAGCAGAACTTGAAACAAAATATAAACAGGTTCTTTAGTAAATCGTTCAGACAATAGGATGGAATTATACTGCGCATTAATCTTTTCTATACTTTGAATTATAAGGGGATAACCCACGCCATAAAGGGCTGCTAAAACGGAGAGCAGACCACTAAAGGTATAATCTGTAAATGAAAACTCCATATCTTATTTATTTAATTTCTTTTTCGTTATAGGTTTGCTAATAGGCTTTAACTGTTTGATATGAGCATCAATGCTGTCTAAATGGTTATACAGTTCATTTATGAATTCTTTTTCATGTTCTATTCTTTCTTGTTGAATTTTCTGTATCTCTAATTGCTTTTGTTCCTGCAATATCACATCATTTATTTTCCTATTGGTATAATAATTCTGACAAACAAAAGATAAATAAACTACAAAAAATGCAAACAAAACGATTATGCCACATGAAACTATGACTCCCCAATTGATACTCCAATAATTGCGATTACGCAGCTTAGCGACCACAGAAACTTGTTTTTTTGTATTGATACTACTATTCGGAATCGAATTTTCTGTATCTAATTCAAACAGATCATCATATGTTATATTCGAGATTGTTTTTGGGCCAGTTTCATCATTGCAATCATTTTTTTTATTATTTTGCAACTTCTTCTTTCTATAATAATTATAAGCCATAGCAATTCCTGCAACGGCCAATAATGCTACTATTAAACCAAACATTTTTTTTCTTTTAAGCATTATTTCAACCTCTTTCTTTTGCCATTGTTGATTCAATCTATCTTATTTTATCCTCCAAATACTGAATATTACCAACAAAATGCACACGAAATCCGCTGAACTTAACGCGGATAAACACCTACAAAACAACAATTATGTTTTCATGCCTTAGTTAGAATATCAAGATAAAACTAAATCGATAAAAGTCCAATGAGTAAAAAAACTATAAGCGCCGTTGTTAACGGGTATCATTTTTTAATAACTCATTTTCTTTAGATATCTCCTCATGCATTTTAAAAAATGGAGTCAACATTAAGACAATAATACACCAAATTGTTATATATTTAGCATATTCTGCTCCATAACAATTAAACATCTCTACTTGTGTACTGAGAGCAATCAATATGCAACATGAAAATAATAATTGGAAAACTATTTTATATGGTAGTTTTGAGAGAGCTTTATCCTTTGTACTAAATGCACATAAAAGCGATAAGATAAGGCATATTATTGAACCGATTTGATAATCCTTATATATCAGCCATAAAAATAACCCAAATGTTATAATAACATACACAACTCCAAGGCTTTTATCACCATCAAAAAAACAGCAGATTGAATACCTATCTTTTCTCGCAATTAGGCATAAACTGTTGTTTCTATCAACTTCGTTTATTTTAAAATTATCTATCCAAATTTGGGCAATAGCTTTTTTTAATTGATAATCGCTAATATGAGTAAAAATCTTTTTTAACCTGACAAACAATTCATTCCTCCATGGCTCATATAGAGTTTTACCCTCTAGAATAAGTTGATAACCAATATTTGCAATATAACCGTCAAGAGAATTATACGTTATATCATTACAACTCTGTATATATTTGTCTTCTTGCATTGAATGATAATACTCTAAAACTCTGATTGCAGAAGATGTCGAGTCGATTTCTGGAATGATCTTGTATCCTCGACTTTTCCAATCGATGCCATTATTTGAAATTAGAGAGCCGTCATTATCCTTTTGCATATTTTTTAATTGATCCTCAATAGAAGGGTCTCCTGCCTCTAGGTTTTCTTTGTCGGTTTTATGGATTAATTCAAGCGCAGATTCGTTGCCATTTTTAGCCTTCTCTATTAAAGATTGCCAATGTAACGCATTTTCTAAAGATGTTATTAGCATATTTAAAAACGATAGAATAATGTAAGTTTTCTAATCCTTTATACTCTCTCTAATCCTAGCTCGAGCATTACTTTTCAAGTATGATATCGTAGAATTTCCAAGAACTGTCTTCGGGTTCTATCAAATCAATTGATTTGGTATCCTTTGGTATAGGTGGGAAAGAAAGCGTAAATTCTTTGTTTTCCCCTTCATGTAAAAAGTATGTTTTTTTAGGAGAAATTGCAATTCCATCTGCCCTTTGAAGATAAAATCTTTCCCCATTAGCTTCTATATAAGTTTTTTCATCAATAGTCATCCATCTATACCACACACCGTTTCGTTCTTTGTTGTTATAATTAATTTTTATTATTGTTCGATCATTTTTCAGAGTAACTGAAATAATCTTGAATTGATTTTCTTCAGGATTGAATAAAATTGTAGGATTAGTATAGCATATTTCTTCAGTCTCTTTGGTCATGCTATTTATATCATATGCAGGAAAGGTAGCGATGTCATCAGGTGTTCCATTAATGACCGCATCTATATCGCTCTCTTCTATTCTCGATAAATCCTCGCTCGTTATATCACCACAAAGTGCTAAGCGATTTGCTTGTTGAGCTAGAACCATCTCGAAAAGATTGCGAATGAATCTTGCATTTCCAAAATTATTTGTTTTATTTAAGATAGCAGTTTTAATATATTCTATAACACACCTATTAGCAGCGTCTGTTGCGGTGTATTGATTCTCATTCAAATTATATTGAAATATTTGGAACAACTCTTCTTCAGAATAATCTGGGAACTCAATATATCTATTGAATCGAGACTGGAGTCCAGAATTAGAATTAATGAAATTTTCCATTTCATTTGTATAGCCGGCAAGTATAACAACAAGGCGATCCCTATCATCCTCCATTCGTTTAAGAAGAGTAGAAATGGCTTCCTTTCCGAAATCGTTTCCGTATCCTTGTGCCAACGAATATGCTTCGTCAATAAAAAGGACACCATCTAAAGCAGAATCAACAATTGCATTTGTTTTAGGGGCTGTTTGACCAATATATTCGCCAACTAAACCGGAACGATCTGTTTCGACTAAATGACCTTTCTTCAGTATTCCTAGTTCTTTATATATATCTGCGACAATTCTGGCAACAGTTGTTTTACCAGTACCTGGATTACCAGTAAAAACACAATGATAAGATATTGGGGTTGTTTTCATCCCTCTTTGTCTGCGCATTTGTTGTACTCTGACAAGATTGCTCAAAGAAATAATTTCTTTTTTTACATTTTTCAAGCCAATCAAATCATTCAGTTTTTGAAATGCGCTATTCTTAGACACTCGGCTCACATTAATATTTGGATGGGGCGTTGTTACAATTCTCTTATCGTTTTTAGGGCATTCAACAATATTATCTAAACTAATAGACATATTATTCAACTTGTCTCTCCACTCTTCATCCTTTATTTGGTTCGATGGGTCGAAAGTGGAAATAAAAATTGAATAATCATTCAGAAATTCAATAAATTCTCTAACCTTTGAGTCTTTTCCTAATAGTTTAAGAAACTCTATGGTTGTGAAATTATCACCAAAAGATTTTACTTCAAAGTTTACTCTGTACATCATTCCAAGTGCCGAACTTCGCAGATAGAAAGGTATTGCACCTCCTGCTGGTGGTTGAGCATTGTTAGTCGCAGCAATCGCATACATTAGTATGATGGGAATTGCTATCTGACTAGTACTTACATAATCACCTCTATGTTGCCTTAAACATGTGTCTAAGTCTTGAGCCACAATAATTCTTAGGATCTCTCTGTCTCCTAACTGTATTCCGCAATCTTTATTAACAAAATAGCAAAGGTTTTCTTGAACGTCTTCTTCACAAGACAATTCTGTTGTCCAGGGTAATATTTTATTTACTATTCTAGCTGCTGCCTCATAAGACTTAGGACTCCAAATTATTGTATACTCATCCATAATGTGATTGCTTTGTTATTTATTGTCATCTGAGTCCACTAAGTGGACAAAATTTGTAATCTGAAATATTTGAATCTTAGATTATTGTATATCGAAATTTGTGCGCACCGATTTCGATTTGTGTTTTATAGCATCAATCAATAGAAGTATAAATACAGTAATCTATGGGTACACTTTTAATAGGTTTCAAAAATGCGCCAGAGTCAATATAAAGGTCATCAAGGATAAATATGAGGTCAATATACACCTCCTCTGGCTCATCATTGTGTTGGTATTTGGCTAAAACACCCAGATGGCCATTGTCCCAATTCAAAACGTTGACATATCGCCCCATACAATAGGGTGCCCAAATACGAATTTGACGACCGTCGAAGCTGAAAATAGTATAGTTCCAGAACCGCTGAGAATAGCCGTATGGCAAATGGATAGTAGATTATTATTTTTCTATCATTTTATTATAGTCAAATCTGCATTTATACAGCTTCGCTAGAGTTAGCCACAAGTGAATCGTGGCCACCTCGACATCCCCCTATATTGTGCGGCAAATATAAGAGAAAAAAACGAATAAACAAAATAAATGATAAGAAAATTATAGAAATGAATTTTTTGGTGTGGAATTCCTGATTATTTGCTGCTTTTCGAATTGTTTTTTGTGAAGAAGCATGAATTCTAGATGTAAGTTTTTCAGGTCGGTATCTTCTTCTCCACAATCGGAGCGATTGACTGTGTGCTAATGTGTTTACCTTTCCCGCTAAACATCACATAAGATTGGAACAATAAAGCAAACAATACAAATATGGAAATCAAGATTACAGTTATCAAGTTCGAGACGGTGAATGGGCGGAAGACAGGGAAGTCATTCAGTTTTGGCATGGATCCGAAAAAGATGGCCAAATACAAGACGGAGGCGACTGTCAGAAAGAAGATTGAGGAATATGTCGCTAAGAATGGCGTATTCAAGAGGGACGAGCTGAAGGACCTGAGATACGACATGAAGGACTTCCTCGAAGAATGGAGGAAACAGCTGCCTATCGTCGAGGAGGAGGAAAGGAAGGACCGTGAAGAATCGGTCAACAACCCTGAGAGCAGAGTGACGCCTGACGTAATCACAAGACTGGCCAACAATGAGATCTTTGTATTCGGTTCTAACGCACAAGGTATGCATTATGGTGGTGCTGCCCGATATGCCCTTGATAATTTCGGAGCTATCATGGGACAAGGCGTAGGACCCCAGGGAAAGTGCTATGCCATTCCTTCGATGGGTGGACTCGCCTCGATGGGCGATGCTGTCAAGCAATTCTGTGAATACGCAAAAGCTCACCCTGAGAAGAGATTCCTGGTCACTCCCATCGGATGTGGTATTGCCGGATACAGTCCCATTGACGTCGCCCCTCTATTCGAATGCTGTCGCGATGTCGAGAATATCTCCCTGCCTGCCGCTTTCTGGGACTTCCTATGAACACAATAGAGGTGTCTTAACGTTAATGACCGTGTAATTAGCCGTTAATGACCATTAATAATATTATTATAAGATAAAAAAAAGCTTTTATCGAAGGCTGGGCTACGCCCTAAGCTGATGATGCCGCCCAGCATCTGTGAGAGCGAGCTCTGACATCTGCTTGGCTTCACCACCAGCGCACATTCTGCGAATGCGCAGCCTTCAACAAAAGAAAAAAAAGACCTCCAATTTTTGGAGGTTGAAAAAAGGGCAAAGCCCAGAAAAATGACCAAAAGGTTCCGATTTTCTTGTCAAGAATTGGAGAATTATAGAATAAGGATGGATGAGAAGAATGAAATAAACCGGATATTTGCAGTTTTTTGAACAAAAGTTTGCTTATTTCATTTTTTAATCTTATTTTTGCAGCGAGCTATTCGAAAAAAAATTAAACAAATCTAGGATATGGCTACTTATACTATTACATTGGACGAACGGACGAACACGGGAAAGGCTCTAAAAGAATATCTGCAATCTTTGGGCGTTCTTGTTAAAAAAATCTCTTCTGGAACGAAGGATGACGAAGAGCAGGAAGATGTTTCTGCTTCCGAGCCTGATACCCTTACCAAAGAGGAGCTTATTGCTATCCAGAAGGGGCTCGATGACATTAAGAACGGAAGAACTACGAAGATCAAAGATGTCAATAATATATGGGAAAGTATTCTGTAGAAATTACCGAGACTGCCAGAGAAGACCTCCAGCGTCTCTTCAGATCAGGAAACAAGTCTCTCGTTAAGAAGGTAGAAACCTTATTTGTTGAATTGTCAGAACATCCCATGACTGGCACTGGTAAACCCGAACAATTGAAGCATGTAAACAACCTATGGTCTAGACGTCTTGACAAGAAAAACAGAATGGTTTACACAATCAGTGAAGAAATCATTACTGTTTTCGTTATTTCGGTGAAAGGTCACTATGGTGACAAATAAAGCTTTGCTTCATCGGAAGAGGACGACTTCGCTTTGAAATACGAATCGCACATCTGCGATGTGCTGCACCTTTCAAAAAGAGAAAAAGACCTCCAATTTTTGGAGGTGAAAAAAGGGCAAAGCCCAGAAAATAGACCATCCTATTCCATATCATCATCAACAAAATCTGCTGGGTATATTGACTATGTCCAGTATTTTTGTGGTCATTAGCGAGGCCAATAATAAAAAAATCACGAAAAATTTGGAGGAAACGGGAAAAAGTCCTATTTTTGCAGATGATGAATATTTAATATGATGATATGGAAAGAAAGGCAGTTTCGATAAAGGAGCTAAGGAAGAAGTTCATTGGAAGAGAAGTCTTGCACGAGAGCCTCGCTGCGAGAGGGTACTACTATTCTATCCAGGATAGATATCTTATTAAGCCCGATTTCAAGATGCCAGATCTTGAAATGTTCAGGCCTGCACCTGTGGTTGAGAAACCAAAGGACACTAAGCCCATGACTGAGGAGGAAATATGGGAGTGGGAAAGGCAGCTGGAAATCGAGAGTGAAAGCTGTTATGAGATTCCCGACCCAGATCCATTATGTGGTTCCGGTGCAGTGAATTATATGCTTTGGGAACTTGCCGATGGCGAGCGCACCTTCTGGCTGAAGTGCCTGCCTGCCTTTCCTGCAGATGTGGATGGTGGCGAGGCCTATATCGTGCTGCGTCTTGAAGTGACGACGAGTAATGTTCGGCCGCAATTGTCGGACATTAAGGTCTATGTGCGCGACCGAAGAAATGTTGACTTTTGCAACATTTGGGGTTCAAGCTACGTTTCAAGGGTGTATGAGATGGAGTCGATGGTGCCACCTGAAGTCGTGGAGGAACTTGAGATGCTGGTGAAGGGCCGTGGTCTGTTCGATGGCTTCACCCTGGCGGGGAAACCGATGCCCCGCGACAAGTCCATGTTCCAGTGCGATCCCAAGTATTACGTCATCCTGGATTCGGCATTCCGTAATGTCAGCATGCAACTGACGATCAACGTGGATGAGCATGACATCATCCAATCGGTGGATTACGGCACCTATTCGCGAGAGCCATATATTAAGCTGCCGGTCTGTGATGACTGCTGCCATCCCCTTGAGGAAGATATCGTGAAAGAAAACGATGACCCAATGGAGGGCTTCGACACCCTCCTCTTCATAGCCGACTGCTATTTGGATAAGGAATGGCATACATATTTTTCTTTTAACACGAATTATCGCGAATTTTCATAAATTATCATTATGCGTTTATATATGAACCAATTTGCAAAATAAAAAATTCATGTCAATTCATGATAATTGTTACGCTTCGCTCCACGCGAGCAAAGCTCGGAGCGTGTTAAGAAAAAACGCATATAATTATCGTTAATTTTGGTTACTTACTTACAATGAATAGTTTGAAACATGTAAACCTTTCAGCCGTTTAAATCAAGATATGGGTAGGGAAAATGCGCAGTGGGCGGCAGTGCGTGCCGTGGAAGATTATATTGGGTTGAATCCCCTGGTGATTCGACTTCTTTCCGAAGAGGATGGGACGCCTAGGGAAGATGGTGAATTGGATTTGTTTCTCCCGGAAGGGAAAGGATACGAAGGTTTCTTTGGGAAGGTTCCTGTGGAGGTGAAATGGTCGAAAAACGCCAATGTTCACCCCTACAAGATCGATCGTCATTATCTTCGCGGACTTAGGGAGGACCAGGGTGGTTTCCTCTTCCTGGTGCAGCGAATCAAGGATGTGCCTCATATCTATTACGCTGCGTTAACAGTGGAAGATATTGACAAACTGTTGGAGCAAAAGTCTTATCAGGTCAAAATTGACCTTAAGGAGGCTCCCGAGGACAGACAGGAGTTCGTGAAGGATTTGTTCGAATTCGCGACTGTGCGAAGGAAAGAAAAAGTTGAAATCCCGTGTGAACATGAGCTTAATAATATGATGGAGGATTATGAGGAACTACTGGGTGAACTTGACAAGATAAACAATGAGGAGGATCGGGAAAAGCTTGACAAAATGCTCAACGATCTGATAGAAATCCTGAAGGCGGGTGACCACAGCGTCATCGGCTGGCATGACATCTTCTTTTTCTATTCATTTCATGCTGTTGAATTGGCTCATGATTACCTCGATTCAAAAGATCTCATCAATGTCCATTATGACTTCGGTTTGTATTGCGATGAAACTAAAAGATATAACCTGGCTGAAGCATATTACAGAAGGGCGTTGGAATCGCTGCTTGAAAACAAGGAATCTGACCCACCTTCTTCTGAACAATTGATGACTTTGACAAGCCTTTTGTTTGATATGGGTATCTTGATGGATGAACTTGATCGATATAAAGAAGCCGAAACGTACTACAATATGTTGATTGAAGGGAAAGATTTATTAATCTCTATAGATCGAGATTATTACCGGCCGCTATTGGCTGACTCATATCATAATCTGGCATTATTATATCGGAAAACCAATCGTTTGAAGGAGGCGAAGGAGATGGCTGTTGAGGCATATGTCATTTACAAGAGATTGACTAGGAAGGATTCGAAACAATGGAAAAAGACGTTGGAGAACACTGGCAACCTGCTCGATGATATTGAGGCCCGACTTGGGAGATAGTATGAGTTTACCTTTTATGTCGATTTGACATATAGTAAAGGAAACACGTCTGGACTACACCTGCCGATTGGCATGGGTGGGTACAGGCATTTTGTAAAGATAAAAAGATTGGTTCCTTCTGATCTGATGTATTATGAAAAAGGTAATTCGAAATGTGGCGATTGGAGTGGCTGTGTTGATAGCGGTCGTGGTGCTTGTGCCGATATCGTTTGTGAAGACAAGTGATAGAGGGGCTACTCACGATTATTTCCCGGAGGAACTGAAGGGTAGAATCAAATCGGAGACTGCGGGATATAGTGATGAGGAGATTGTGAAATACAGTCTGGACCTGACTGCCGAACTGCTGAGGTTCACCAGGGCGAACGCGTTGAAGGAGGGCAAGGCGAATTGTGTGGGGTATGCCCAACTTTGCTCGAATATATGCAATTACGCTTTTGCGGGTTCCCACAGCAAGGCGAGGACGAAGCCTGTGGTGGGGTACATTGAGATTTGTGGCATAGATGCGTGCAAGGTGGCGTATGCTCTGGCTCCAGCCAAGGACAAGAACTTCGTGAAGAACCACGACTTCGTGGAATATCATCATCAAGATGGAACGACATCGTTCTTCGATCCTTCAATCTATGATGTGTCGTTTGGTTTGCATGGGGATTAGACCCTCTCGGTCCCCCTGCATAGGGGGATGACTTGCTAGTCCGGACAAGACATAGGTTTAAGAAGGCGAAAATGGATTCATGAATCGAAAATCGCTATCGCAGAAAATGAGTTTTATAATATTGGATTGACCTTTAGTCTTAACGTTAATGACCGTATAATTAGTCGTTAATGACCATTAATGACATTATTATAAGAAAAAAAAGCTTTTAGAAAGGTGTAGGTGCGGAGCACCGTATGCTTAGAGTTTAGTGCCAGCCATCTTTGAGAGCGAGCTCTCCTAGGTGGCTGGCTCTAATTCTAAGCGCACATCTGCGATGTGCTGCACCTTTCAAAAAGAGAAAAAGACCTCCAACTTTTGGAGGTAAAAAGAGGGCAAAGCCCAGAAAAAAGACCATCCGGCTCTCAACTTATATTTAGAGATTCATACTTGTTTTCTGCTCGAAGAGCATATACAAAGTGAGTTTACATTTTCGTCATTTTGACACATAATAATAGATGTCAAACATGAAGGTGTGGAAAGGAATTGTTTTGGAACTTCTGGAATACTTTTATAGGCGTAGGCGACAATACCTCTGGGCACGTATCGGTGGGGTAAATCGACAATAAGTTAATGAAACTTATATTACTAAATGATGCCTTCGTATGGTCATGTTCGTTTGGTATTCACTTCCGAAACCTATTCCTTTCTGCTCCTTCCTTTAATTCGGAATATATGTCAAGAAATCTGTTACAATGGTTGAAAAGGACTCGGATGGAGGAGGGGATGATCTGGAATACCTACTTCAAACACCGAAGGCAGGAACTGCGTGAGAGGTTCCCCCAATGCGGAAAGCGAGGCACGAATGCGAACCACTTGACGGTTCTTCAGTTTCGCTCGATAATCGGCAAGGGAGTCAATTACTTTTTTGTAAACAGCATGTATGGTGACACGATTGAGATATCTACGCCTGTAGATGCCAACAACATTCCAGACGATTATTATGTGAAAGCCATTCAGTTTGAATTCCCTAAAGACTCGGAGGAAAGATATATGATCAATTGTTACTGCTGTGAGTGGGAATATCACGATCCTGTCATTGAGATTCCAGACTTCCATTTCAGGATGAGCATCAAGTATTGGTGGGCAGTAGAGATACGTGATTTCATTGAAAATGTAAATAAGTTTTTTCCTCAATGGAAGGAGGAGGTGCAGCTTATCGAACATGAAGTGCCGAAAATTGAAAAGCTGCGAAGAATGAGGCAGATTCGGTCGGAACGGATGAGGTTGCGAACGTTTGAGCCATTTATTGAATCCTGCCATCAAGGGCTATGCGAGATTAATGAAGGCAGGCTATGTGTGATTGTTCCTTTGAGCAACGGACGTGATTTATCTATCGAGATGCCTGTCCAATCACATAATCCGGATTGGTGGGAAAAGATTCAGGCGATGGTGAGTGCCATCGTCGAGCTTTTCGAGACGCAGATTGCGGAGAATCGCTTTAATTGGAGTCCACATTTAAGAGAGGTTATATGCACTTCCAGAACTTGTGGGTATTGGGGATTTGACAGCTGGCGTTATAAATGGATTCGGCGTGAAGACCTGGAGGGGCTGTTCAGGAAGAAGAAGACCTGGCGAAAATATATGCCTATAACGGTGAAAATGGTTTGAACAAGGCGCTTTGACGTTAATGACCGTGTAATGAGGCGTTAATGATTCGTTAATGAATTAGTTGTCTGTGTGCGAATCTGATAGTTGTGTCAAAAATAAGAGCGGTTCCGATGGAGGAATCGCTCTTTGTCGTTATGTGAGGAAAAGGTAAGCATTCGGTAAATCACTTATCCAAATAAATCGGAGTGGGTACCAGTACCGGTGAATAATAGTGTCAATTCTGTGTCATTTTGTTCCCAAATCAACAACCAATCACTTTTGATATGGCATTCCCAACAATTATCATATTCACCTGATAGTTTGTGAGGACGATAGTTCATTGGCAAACAGCCATCGGATTCTAGCAACCTAATGACTTGAACATTTCTTCTGAAGAAGAGAACTTCTCGACACGTCCAGCTCGTATGTCTTCCTGCGAACTCACGTAACTGCTCTTGGTCTTAGGAGATACTTTGTTAATCAACACTCCTAATGCGTTCAAATAGTCCATAAGGGCTTTCCCCCTAGCGGTACGTTCATTTATTTTAATAGTATAAGTTGCCATTTTCTATTTATGTTATTCAATAAAAATCGTTTGACGCTGCAAATATAAGACTTTTTCTTGATACTTCCAAATAATATAAAGAAAAAAGAATAATATTGATAAAAACACTCCTTCTCTGAAGTCGGGAAATCCGTGTTTGAGGCGCAGAATTGCTCCAGGGAATAAGGTGTCAAGGAAGATTCACACGTATAGCTGGAACACTACGTGATCATTCTTTTCCATCCTGAGCCTGATGCCATTGAAGATGGCTTTAAGACCTTCATTCAACTGGTCGAATGGTATGGAGTCGAGTACCTGACGGCACTCCTGCATCTTGTTCGCTTCTCGGTACAACTCTGCCTTCATCAATAGTTCTGATCCGGAGTTCCAATTGAGCGAATCGATAAATTCGACAACTGTTTTCGAGAAGAACTCAAAATCATCGTCTGAAGGTTTGGGGGCTTCCTCGCTTCTATGGAAATAGTCGTTGTAGGAATGGATCAACCAATATCGGAGATTATTACGTGTCTTTTCATCCACTCCTTCTGCCTGAAACTGTGCATATGCTTCTTTCCACTCGGGGAAGGTCAGTTCACCAAGATCGAATGAGTAGCTGTTACCTTTTCCGCACTGATTCTTACCTTCCTCATAATATTTTCCGCAGCTGGGGCATTTCTGTACTGGAGACACCATGGGAAACATTGGCGCAATCCTTTTGTTGTCGGACCAATAGGTGGCACCGAAGGTATTCCCCGAAAGCATTGTAAACAGTTCTTTCTTCGTCCCGCAATATGGGCACTTCACGATTTTAGCATTTCCTGGAATCATAGTCTGTTCTTTTTGATTAAACTTTTTGTGGTAAATTTTTGTTGGTGCAAAATTAGGACCAAATAATTGGATTGTCAAGATGTGTGGGGGATTTTTTTGCGAATTTGAGAACTCTGTAGATTTTTAAAGTTAATGACCGTGTAATGAGCCGTTAATGATTCGTTGATGATAATGATAGACCGCATTTCCCCTGCATTGTGGTCTTTTTTTGACTTTGTGTAATCGGTTGTTATGGGGGTTAAAGTGTGATAATTGATTTTTTTGGGGCGTATAATTTGGTTATGTGAGAAATTTGTGTTATATTTGGCCTGTCAATGTCAATACGTTCCACTTATTTTATTTAAATTTATATGAATACTAAGAATTCTTCTTCGCTTTTTCCCATCTTAGGGTTGGTCTTCTTTTCTGTGAATTTATGTGCCCAAACTCCGAAGGCCGACTTGCTCGACATCCGGTTCAATGCCGATGGAACGGCTACTGACGTGTCGGGCAAAAACCGCACGATCGTATCGAGCCAGCCAGTCCCTTCGGTGGCATTCAACGACACATACAAGCTGAATGCTGCCACATTTACCGGCACGGGGAATGACTTCTACTATTTCGACTATTCTGCCGACCAGGAGTTCATCGACGAGGTCGGCGGCGACTTCACCATGGAATGCCTGTTGAGGATTGACATTCTCTCAAAACAACATACTCCGTTCTGCTCGACAAATGGGAGCGGATTTGGTTTCGATATCGGTTGGTTCTCAAAAAACGGCCTTAGCTTCCTGATTCATGACGGAAGCAAATACGTGGCGGTGACCGACAAGTCGATGGCAGAAGGGAAATATTATCACGCTG
>JAEEGK010009363.1_pt1 | contig 22888 bp, 21 predicted proteins | sample 8958771 | NCBI WGS metagenome assembly JAEEGK01 (sample SAMN16246547, study PRJNA631951) | gut metagenome | biome: gut microbiome; feature: rumen; material: SC-attached | host: Bos | place: Iran: Karaj | collected 2018-10 | reverse complement strand
AGCTTCGTCACGATGACGACGCCCTCGACACGTGGTTCTCGTCGTGGCTGTGGCCCATCTCTCTGTTCGACGGCATCAACAACCCCGGCAATCCCGAAATCAACTACTACTACCCGACCAACGACCTGGTGACGGGTCCCGACATCATCTTCTTCTGGGTGGCCCGTATGATCATGGCCGGTGAGGAATACCTCGGCGACATTCCGTTCCGCAACGTCTATTTCACTGGCATTGTGCGCGACAACTTGGGCCGCAAGATGTCGAAATCGCTCGGTAACTCACCCGACCCCATCATGCTGATGGAGAAGTATGGTGCCGACGGCGTGCGTGTGGGCATGCTGCTTTGCTCGCCCGCTGGCAACGACCTGCTGTTCGACGAGGGCTTGTGCGAGCAGGGACGCAACTTTAGCAACAAGATGTGGAACGCCTTCCGCCTCATCAAGGGGTGGAAGGTGGATGAGAACCTGCCACAGCCGCTGCACACCAAGTCCGCCATCGAGTGGTTCAACTGCCGACTCAACGAGGCGCTCGGCATCATCAACGACCATTTCGACAAGTTCCGCATCTCCGATGCGCTGATGGCCACCTACAAGCTCATCTGGGACGACTTCTGCTCCTACTTCTTGGAGATTGTGAAGCCCGCCTACCAGCAGCCCATCGACGGCAAGAGCTACAGCGATATCCTCACCATCTTCGAGAACCTGATGAAGATGCTCCATCCGTTCATGCCGTTCCTCACCGAGGAGCTGTGGCACGGACTGAAAGAGCGCGGCGAATGCGAATCCATCATGGTGAGCGACATGCCGAAGTGGGACGAGGCCAAAGCGAAGAGCAACATCCTCACACGTTTCAACATGATGCAGAAGGTGGTGGAAGGTGTACGCCGTGTACGCAACGACAAAAACATCGCCCCGAAAAACGCGCTCGACCTCTTCGTATTGAAGAAGGATGCGCCTGACGAAGAGATGGACTCCATCATCACCAAACTGTGCAATCTCTCTTCCATACAGTATGTTACGGAAAAAGTCAGCGGTACCTGCTCGTTCATTGAGAACAACACCGAGTACTTCATCCCGTTGGCACAGAACATCAATGTGGAAGAAGAGCTGAAGAAACTGCAGGCCGACCTCGACTATGCGGAGAAGTTCCTCAAATCGGTGATGGGCAAACTTTCCAACGAACGTTTCGTCAACAACGCCCCCGAGGCGGTGGTGAATGTGGAACGGAAGAAGAAGGCTGACGCTGAAGAGAAAATCCGGATTCTGAAAGAACAGATTGCGAACTTGGGGAAATGAGAATTGAAAACTGAAAATTGAAAACTGAAAACTGAGAATCAGTAAGAAGAGAGATGGTGCATGCTGTCTCTCTTTTTTTACAATAAAATATTCATTTGAATATTGTTATTAATAAACATTTGTGTATCTTTGCAGCCGCAAACTCCAACGAACGATTGATGAAGATTACAGAACTCAAAAAGATACTCAAGGCTAATGGATGCTACTTTGTCAGTGAGGGAAAGAACCATGAATGGTGGTGGAGTCCTATAACAGAACAGAAGTTTCAACTGCCACGACACTCAACCGCTGATGTAGGTAAGAACTTAATGAGGTATATTAGAGAACAGTCGGGTGTCAATGTAAAATAAAAAAGACAAAGGATTATATTATGGAAAGAATATCAGTAATTATTGAGCGCAACAGTGATGGCACTTTCACCGCCATACCGCAACACAGATACAAAATTGGATTTATTGGGACTGGCAGCACCATTGAAACTGTCAAAGAGGACTTGCAGAACTCCTATTCTGAGGCGCGAGAGATTATGCCTTCTCTTCCGGAAATGGAGTTTGAGTACAAGTTTGACACAGCAAGTTTCTTACAATACATCAACGGGCGCTTGTCGTTAGCAGATTTACAAACCATCACGGGCATCAACCGGCACCAGCTCAGCCACTATGCTACCGGCAAGAGTCGTCCGTCGCCCAAAACCGTACAGCGAATCCAGAACGGGATACTACAATTCTCGGAGGAGCTACACCGCGTGTGCTTAGTGTGAGATTTGTCAAATGACACGGCAAAAATAGAAAAATTTCCGAAAAAAATAGTACTTTTGCACTCCGAAAATCATCAAAACAAAATGATACTATGGGAAAAGGCTTAAAGGACCTAATAAAGCTCGTCATTGTGATTGTGGTGCTATGCGCCTTCGTCTATCTCTATCCCGAAGAGAATCCTGAAATCAAAAAACAGATGTACTTCGGGGTTGTGGGCGGCGGCGTAGCGGCCTTCCTCGCCTTTTTCTTCATCAAAATGATTCGAGAAAAATTCAATAAAAAGAAATAAGTAACGACATCCGTCCGTTATTTCTATAAAACTTTCCAACCATGAAAAGAGCAGCAACACTTCTCATCATCCTTTTCGCCACGATAGGCCTTTTCGCCCAAACCAACCAAACCGACAGCAAGGGCAAACAACACGGATTGTGGAAAAAATACGACGACAAAGGAAATCTGCTCTACGAAGGAAACTTCAACCATGGCGTTCCCGTGGGCACATTCCACTACTACTACAGCAACGGCAAGTTGAAAAGCACCACCATTTTTATCGAAGGGACTCACAAGGTGCATACCTCCATGTACGATGTGAACGAGAAATTAGCTTCAGAGGGCAACTTCATCGACCAGATCAAAGACAGCATCTGGAACTACTACAACCCGAAAGGCACGCTCATCAAGAGCGAGGCGTACCGCAACGGCCAACGACACGGCTGGTGGCGCACCTACTCGTCGGAGACCGGCCAGCTGCTCGAAGAGTGCCACTACGACAACGACAAGGCCAACGGCGACCGCAAGACCTACTTCACCGATGGCAAAATCAGCACCGAAAGCCACTACATCAATGGCGATATGAGCGGCAAGTTCACCAGCTACTTCCCCAATGGAAAAGTCTTTTATACAGGAACCTACCTCAACGGCTTGGAGACTGGCGAATGGAAATATTTTGACGAGAACGGCAATCCGAGAAAGACGATGGAATACAAGGCAGGCAAATTGCAAAAGACCTTCATCTTCCTCAATATTGGAGGATGGCAGAAGATGAACCAGGCCAACATCGCCTATTTCCACAAAGAGGGCAACCAGACCCGCGTGGTCAACACCAACGGCAAGTCGGTGATGTGCCAGCAGGTGTTTGAGGAGCTGCTGACCTATGTGGATTTCGAGGATTTCTGCATCATCAGTCCCACCTATGCGGCAAGTTACCCCGCCATCAAGGCATATCGCGAAATCGCCACCGACTATGTCGAGGTAATTTTGAAACCAGCCACAGAAGAGCCCGTCGTCTGCGAGGGCGACCATGCCAAAGCGGTGAAGATGCTTTTCAACAACGAAGTTCCCAAAGAAAACTAACCGTGACCACCGCCATTGAACTGCTGGCACCGGCCAAAGATTTGGAATGCGGCATCGCGGCCATCAACCACGGTGCGGATGCGGTGTATGTGGGGGCTCCGGCATTCAGTGCGCGAGTATCGGCGGCCAACACCCTTGAGGATATTGAGCAGCTCTGCCGTCACGCCCATCTCTACCATGCCCATGTGCATGTGGCCCTCAACACCATCCTTACAGACAGCGAGTTAGAGCAGGCACGCAAAATCGTGTATAAACTCTACGAGGCGGGTGCCGACGCACTCATCATCCAAGATATGGGGCTTTTGCAAATCGACCTGCCCCCTATCGCGTTGCATGCCAGCACGCAAACCGACAACCGCACGCTGGAGAAAGTTTTGTTTTGGGAAAAGATGGGGCTTCAGCGCGCCATCCTCGCCCGCGAGCTTTCCCTTGAACAGATTCGTAACATACGGAAACACACCAACATAGAGCTGGAGGCTTTTGTACATGGTGCGCTCTGCGTAAGTTATAGCGGTCAGTGTTACATGAGCCAGGCCTGCACCGGCCGCAGCGCCAACCGCGGCAACTGCGCCCAGTTCTGCCGTCTGCCCTACACCCTCACCGACGCCGACGGGAAGGTCATCCGCGAGAACAGTCACCTGCTGTCGCTCAAGGACATGAACCGCTCCGACAGTCTCGAAGAACTGATTGATGCCGGCATCACCTCCCTCAAAATCGAAGGCCGGCTCAAGGGCATCGACTACGTGAAAAACATCACCGCTTTTTATCGGAAAAAGTTGGACGCTATTTTTGAGAAAGAGGCGAAATATGGTCCGGCATCGGCGGGAAAGGTGGAGCTCACCTTCACGCCATCGCCAGAGAAGACCTTCAACCGAGGGGCGACCGAGTATTTTCTGCATGGCAGGGAGAATGTGATGGTGGAACCCGACACCCCGAAATCCATCGGCGAGCCGATTGGCAAGATACTGAATATCAACGGAAACAAAATCCGCATCGCCACTTCACAGACTTTGCACAACGGTGACGGATTGAGTTTTGTGGACGAGAGTCACGAGCTGGCGGGCTTCCGCATCAACACCGCCGATGGCGGCTTAGTGACCACCTTAGAGCCTGTGCGGGGACTGAAGAAGGGCGACAGCGTTTATCGCAACCTCGACATAGTTTTCGACAAGCAGCTGCGGAGCGAGTCGGCCGTGAGACGCATTCCCGTGGACATCCACCTGTCGAAGACCGACGAAGGCTTTCTACTACGCGTCACCGACGAGGAGGGAGTGAGCGCCGAGCTGGCGGTGAGTGCCGCCATGGAGGAGGCGCGACAGGCGGAAGCGGCCAACGAGAATCTGAGGCGCAACTTAGCGAAACTGGGCGGCACGCCCTTTGTGGCCCGAGAGGTCACCCTCGACCTGACGAGAGCTTACTTCCTGGCGGCCAGCGCGGTGAACCAGTGGCGCCGCGAAGTGGTGGAGCGGTTGGTGGAGGCGCGGCTGGCCTCGCACCGGAGGCCGGCAGGACGGCTGCCACAGCAACGCTGCGAAGCCACAATGCCGCTGCCCGTAGCCGGAAACGCCGACTACCGCGCCAACATCATGAACCAGCAGGCGGATACGTTCTACCGGCAGCACGGGGCGAGCGAGACGGCCCCGGCCTACGAGGTGGCACCCACCCCCAATGCCGACCTGATGACCTGCAAACACTGCATCCGCTTCACCCTCGGCTTCTGCAGCCGCAACGGGAAAACACTTCCCTACTCCGAACCCCTCTTCCTCACCAACTCCATTCATCGTTTCCAACTTGAATTCGACTGCAAAAACTGCGAGATGAAGGTCAAAAAAGCCCCATCACTTTCAAAAACTCAATCATGAAACTCTCGAAAAAAAACATCCGGCACATTATCTACTGCGTGCTGGCCGTCTGCATCGTGGCCGCCATCAGCTTTGTCTATATGCTGTTTTCAGGCAACACCTCCCAAAAGTCCACCGTCGTCATCGCACAGAACTCCACCTACAAGCAGGTGATTGCAGAGATGAAACGTCAGGGCGCACTCGAAAACGAAAGCTCTTTCCGGCTGACCTGCAAATTACTGTTTTACAAAAGTGTAAAGCCCGGTAAATATGTTTTTGAGAAAGGAGAAAGCAACTTCTCGATGGTGATGAAACTGCGCAAGGGACAGCATTTTCCAGTGAAATTCACCTTCAACAATGTACGTACGAAAAAACAACTGATCCAGAAATTATCGAAATACGAATTCTATTTTGAGTGGAAAGATTTAGAAAGACTATTGAATGACAGAGAGTTCCTCAAAAATTACAGACCTAACGGGGAGCCTCTCAAACCCGAAACGGTCATCGCAATTTTTCGGCCCGACACGTACGAGTTTTACTACGACATCACGGCAAAGGAGTTTTTTGAGAAGATTTACAGTTACTATGTAGCATTTTGGACAGAAGAACGGTTGGCAGCGGCGAAAGAGACAGGGCTGACACCGATGGAGGTGTGCACGTTAGCCTCGATTGTGGAAGAGGAGAACCACCGGCCGAAAGAGCAGCCCCGCATCGCAGGTCTCTACATGAATCGGTTGCACAAGGACATGTTGTTGCAGGCCGACCCGACGGTCATTTTCGCCATCGGTGATTACAGCATCCGGCGGGTGCTCAACCAGCACACGCGGTACGAGTCGCCGTACAACACCTATCTGCACAAAGGTCTGCCGCCCGGTCCTATCCGTCTTCCCTCCACCTGCGCCATTGATGCTGTGCTGCATTACGAGCATCATAACTACTTGTATATGTGTGCCAAAGAAGATTTTTCAGGCTACCATAATTTCGCCCAGACCTACAACGAGCATCTGAAGAATGCGCGGAAGTACCAGAATGCGCTGAACAAGCGAAAATAAAAAAAAAGCGGCAAGGGAATCCTTGCCGCGGTAGTATTCATCAAAAATTTCGGAAATTTAGATCATCATGTTCGACATGTCGTCTTCCATCATGGCCTCTTCCTCTTCGCGCGGGTTGACGGTGCGCTGGAGGGAAGCAACTAAAGAACCGATCATTTTGGTAAGCTCCATCAATTGGTTGCGGGAATACTCCTTGTCGGTGTCGTTCATGACATTGAGACGGGAGGCGATCTCGGTGTAAACTACACATTCTCTAACGGAACTTTTGGCCATTTTGAGATAGTAGATGAATTGGGCTTTGTTGCGGGCTGAACCCTCCGCAGTGTTCATAGCGATGCCCTGGGCGGATTTCACAAAAGCATCGCCTACAGTGGCATGGCAGCTTTCGGGGAAGTTGGCAGTTACAGAATGCACCCAAGTGATGTAATCGAGTGCTTTCGCATAGATTCGCAAGTCTTCAAATCTGAAGAAGCTCACATTGTTTTCTTGTTCGTTCATAATGGTACAGGTTTTAGTTAGAAAATCGCAGCAAAATTAAAAATTTATTTCAAATAAAATGCTCTTTTTTATAAAAAAATTAACTTTTTTACTATAAATCTTGCATAGTTTTGATTATCAATACATTATAAAATGATTTTTTGTCAAAAATATGCGAAAATTTGCCACTTTTACGGCTTTACAAACTTTTCAGAGGCTATTATTTTTTGATTATCAGACAATTGAATGAAGTAAATTCCTGATTTCAGCGTAGATAATGACACCGTGGTCAAAGAGGTGTTCATCGTTTGCTGATAGACCAGTGCACCAGTCACGTCAAAAATCCTACAAAGGGTAGCACTGCTATTTTCTGGCAGCTGGATGTGAATGTAATCGGTGGCAGGATTAGGATAGATGTTGCATTGAACCAACTGATTATCAGCTATGTGTGTATGGTCTATCTCTTTACCCACCACAGCACGGATCATCGGAGTGCCTTTCAGGAACGATTCGTTCCACTCTGACGTAGTCTTATATTTCCACTTGCCGCGTGCATCGGTATTCTGGTCGAAGCCGAGGTTGAGCTGGGTGTTGTGGTTCTGATAGAAGCCTACGTAGAAAGTCCCTTCAAGATAGAGCGGGGCATCGAGGTAGTAGGTGACAAAATCCTCGAACTGTTGGGCATGGCTGGGCAGCTGTCCAGGCATGGAGTAGATTTCATCGCCTGGGTCGCCATTGTCGTCGTCCCACACCATCAGGGTGAAGTTAGCGATATTGGCATCCTCAGCCACGGAATTGAACCACATCCGAACGGCGCGGAGCGTATCGGGCTGGTTGAGGTGGAAGCGCATGGCGAAATAGGTATCGGGGTACGTCATGTTCGACAGAAGCGAATATCCCGCCTCGGCTGAGCCATCATCGTAAGCGAAATAGTTGTGGAAATTCTGATAGAAGATGCAGGTATCGTTGTTTCGGTTCATGTTACCCGAGCCCACCTCTTGGAAAATGTGCGTGATGATGAAGGTAGCACTGTCGGCATTGTCGGTGGGCAGCGACGAGAACTCGAATGCAGGACTGGCATGCTGCGGCTCGGTGTGCAAGCCGTGTGTCCAATAGGGATAAGCATTCAGGTTGTTCGTGGTATAGGAGGCCACCAAACCGCCGCCTTGTTTTCTTACATTATAAGTATAATCGCTGTTTTTGGGCGTATTGGAAAGGTTCACCAACACATTCTCGAAATGATTGTCCAGCTCGCTGTCGCGATACTGGTTCCAGGGCATATACTGGTAATCGCGCAAGATGGTGGTAGTAGGCATCACAAAGGCAACATCGTTCTGTGTGGTGTCGGTCCAGGTGCGGTTGACATCCAAGCGGACATAGTCGATATTCCACTGGTCCACATTGCTGGCCCAGCCTGTGATGTGGTTGTCCTCAAGGCTGGCGTAATTACGGAAGCGGAACTGGAAATTGTTGATCAGCCAGCGGGCATCGTTGATGGGAATCATTGCCTGTTTGAAGTAGCAGCGCGGATTTTCCGCAATCCAGTCGTCGACGCGCTGTCCGGGGGTACTCCAGATGGTCTCCCACACCATCTCGTCACCGAAGAGGGAGTCGCAGGGCAGCGGGATACACTGTCCGGGGAAAGCGGGTGCTTCAAACACATAGTCTTGTCCGGGGAGGAAGGGGTTGTAGAGGGTATCGCCAGCGACATACATTTCATCATCGCCGAGAAAATAGTCGCAATACTCATAGCCGACAAAAACGATATTGCCGGTGGCATAGCCGAATTCAAGCACCAGAGAGTCATAGCCTTCGGGGGAATTGCCGAGGCGTTCCCATTCGGTACCGGTTTGTGTACCGCCGGCGGGCTGGTAGTAAAAACTCAGATAGAGGGAGTCGCCGACACGCATATCACGGTTGAGGGCGAAGTTGTAGTCGAGACGGATGGGCAGCGAGGTGAGATAATCGGCACGGAAGGGATCGTTGGTGGCGTTGGCATATACGCGGCCATTTTCATCCAACGCGTCAAGGGTTGCGACGCCCATAGTAGGCGGCACAATAGCAAACGAGCGGTTGACGTAGGCATAACTATCCTGCCAGAGGGCGGGGTTGGGGTAGCCCGTATAGTTGGAAAAGTCGTCGATAAACGGGAGATGGAGGTCGGTACGGGAGGGGGCGGGACGGGCTTTGGCAGCCTCACGTGCCACCTGCTTGTTGACCGAGAGACCGGTCAGCACCTCCTGTGCCTGAAGGGTAGTAATACACAGTAGAGGTAGAATTGTGGATAGGATAATTACTGATAATTTCTTCATAATGAGTATATTGTGGAAAATTAAAATTCAATTTGCGGATCAACTTCAGTATCGTCATACTCGTCACCGTCACCGCCATAGTCAACAGGGTTGCGGCGAGCCACGCCGACTTCGAGTTTGATTTTCTCTCCCTGTTTGATTTCGGTGCCGGCCGCGATGGGCTTGCCCGTTTTCTCACGGTACTGACCTAGTACAAGGCCCGGGGAGTCGCTCTCGGTCTCGACCACTGTGCCCACCTCGAGTCCAGAATCCTCAAGGATGTGCTTGGCCTGGCGGAGGGTGATGTTACCGGCCAGTTGCGGCATCTTGACCATACGCGGAGTTGCCGTCGTGATGGTCAGCGTCACCTTGCGGCCGTACTTCACCTTTTCGCCCGGCAGCGGTTCCTGCTTTACCACCGTGCCGTCGGGTTTACTTTCATCGAAAATCTTGATACGGCTCACCTCAAAGGTGAATTTCTCGCTGGTGGAATTCTGCAGATCAGAGTAGCATTTGCCCACATAGTTAGGCATCTCCACCTCCTCGCCATGATGGGTAAACTCCTTCATGAAATAGTTCGCCGCGACAAGTAACAGCAGCGTTACAAGTATGGCTATCAAGATATGAAAGCCGAGACCACTAGGACGGAAAAAGTCAATTATTCTTTGCATAATGAGATAATAACTGCAATTTTCAAAAAATATTTTATTCGGGTGCAAAGATACAACTTTTGTTGGGAGTATGTTGCAAAGAAATTTTGTATTTTTGCAGCCCAAAAAATGAAAGCATGTCCATACTGACCGAACACTCTCTCTGGTACCTCCCTCTCTGCATCCTGTTAGGCGCGGCGTATGCGATTTTCCTATATTTACGAAACCACGACATCGACTACGACAAGCGGGCCAAATGGACTATGCCCATCCTGCGCGGACTCGCCGTCTCCCTCATCGCTTTCCTTCTCCTCTCCCCTCTCCTGAAGCATAATGTGAAAGAGGTGGACAAGCCTCTGCTCTTGGTAGCGGTGGACAACTCCGAGTCAATGGTCAGCACAGCCGATTCGGCCTATTATCGCAACGAATTTCCGAAAAAGTTGCAACAGCTCATCCAAGATTTTGGCGACAAATACGACATCAAGACCTATTTAGTGGGCGAACAGAACCAGCTGCAGGATGGCGCGCAGCCTTCCGCAGTGCCGTTCAACGGCAAGACTACCAACCTCTCCTCCCTCTTCGATGAAGTCGATAATCTTTACGCCAACCACAACATCGGCGCGATGGTGTTGGTGTCGGACGGCATCTTCAACACGGGCAGCAACCCGCAGTATGCCGCCGAACGCGCCAAATACCCGATCTACACCGTGGCAGCAGGCGACACCAGCGTGCAGACCGACCTGCTCATCGCCGACATTCTGCACAACCGACAGACCTACCTCGGCAACTATTTTCCCGTAGAAATCAAAGTTTCAGCCACCCACCTTGCAGGCAAGAAAGCCACCCTCACCGTTTATAAAGGCGAGGACGAAATCTTTACTAAAAATATTGAAATAAGAGGAAATCAGCATTTCGAGACCGTCAAGTTCACCCTCGAAGCCGACAAGAAAGGGATGCAGAAATACCAAGTGGAACTCACCCCTCTGGACGGTGAAATCACCCATAAGAACAACACGCAGACCTTCTTTATTGAAGTGGTGGATCAGAAAGAGAAGATTGCCATCGTGTATTACGCGCCGCATCCCGATGTGGGCGCCATCCGTCAGGCATTGGAACTTTCCGACAAGTACGAGGTGGATGTCTTCGCCGCTGATGCTTTCAACAAAAATGTCAACGACTATTCGCTGTTCATCCTGCACCAGCTGCCCGCCAAGAGTGCCGCTGGCGGCAACCTGCTGAACCAAATTCGCCAAAGCCAGACTTCCATCCTCTATATTCTTGGCAGCCAGAGCGACCTCAACACTTTCAACCAGCTGAATGCGGGCATGACTATCAGTCAGAGCAGCCAAGGCGGCAAAACTCTTTTCAATGAGTCGATGCCCCATTTCAACGAGAACTTCCTCACCTTCACCTTCACGGAAGAGGCGCGCCAGATGCTGAAATCCTACCCGCCGCTCACCACCTTCTTTGGCAATTACAACACGGCCGTGGGCACCAACGTATTTCTCTACCAAAAAATCAACAACGTAGAGAGCAACTATCCGTTAGTATCTTTCTATCAGCACAATAGAACCCGCATTGGCGTGATTGCCGGCACCGAGTTGTGGCGTTGGCGCATGCAGAACTATCTGAAGACACAGGATTTCGAGGCGTTCGACGAGATCATCAACAAGATGGCGCTTTATTTGGCGGCGAAAGGCGACCAGAGTCCGTTCCGCGTGCATGCCGCCGAGCTTTTCAGCGAGAACACGCCCGTGGAACTCTCGGCTGAGGTGTACAACGAAAGCCAGGAGCTCATCAACACGCCCGATGTGCGCCTCAAGCTCACCGATGGCGAAGGGAAGGAATACACCTCGCAGTTCTCGAAACAGAACAACGCCTACTCGCTCAACCTCGGCAAACTGCCGGTGGGCGACTACGAATGGGAGGCCACCACCACCGTGGGCACCGCCACTTACACCAAGTCAGGCCATTTCAGCGTGCAGGAAATTTTGCTTGAAAGCATGAACCTCGTGGCCAACCACGACCTGCTGCGCACCATGGCGAAAAGCACCAACGGACAATGCTTCGGCATCCACGAGATGAACAAGGTGTCGAAGTCTATCCTTCAGAACGAAAACATCAAACCTGTGGTCACCTACCACAAGAAATACACCCCCTTCCTCGACAGCTGGATATACCTGTTAGCCATCGTGTTGCTGTTCGGCATCGAGTGGTTCATGCGGAAATGGGGCGGCGGCTACTAATCTATTCACCTACAACTACAAGACATGAGAAAACAGTTTCTGAAAATAGCCCTCTTCCTTATCCTGACAGTGTCGGGAGCGGTCGGCAGTGCGCAGCAGATTGCCCTGCTGAAGTACCGTGGCGGCGGCGACTGGTACGCCAATCCCACCTCGCTGCCCAACCTGATTGCCTTCTGCAACCAGAACCTGTCGATGTCGTTGGACCCCAAGCCTGCCACCGTGGAGGTGGGCAGCACCGACCTGTTCCAATATCCCTTCGTGCACATGACCGGCCACGGCAACGTGGTGTTCTCGCAGGAGGAGGCGCAGAACCTCCGCATGTACCTGCTCTCCGGCGGTTTCCTGCACATCGACGACAACTACGGACTCAACAACTTCATCCGCACGCAGATGAAGCTGGTCTTCCCCGAACTCGACTTTGTGGAACTCCCCTATAGTCACCCCATCTTCCATCAGAAATACCCCTTCCCCAACGGTTTGCCGAAGATTCACGAGCATGACGGCAAGCCGGCGCAGGCCTTCGGACTGGTATGGGAGGGACGGCTGGTGTGCCTGTTCACCTACGAGTGCGACCTTGGCGACGGCTGGGAGGACACAGGCGTACACCACGACTCGGAGGCCACCCACCAGAAGGCGTTGAAGATGGGTGCCAACATTTTGCAATACGTGCTGACGCATTAGTCGGCTGAAGATATAGAAAAACAGCAGTTGTTCCGCCGCTGCTCCGCAAGGAGGAGAGGAAAGTCCGGGCAACACAGAGCACCGTGCTTCCTAACGGGAAGGAGTCCGCGAGGGCTACGGAAAGTGCCGCAGAAAAGATACCGCCTGCTTGCAGGTAAGGGTGAAAACGCGAGGTAAGAGCTCACGACGCCGTGCAGTGATGCCGGTGATGGTAAACCCCACGGGTTGAAAGACCAAATAAACCGAGGCTTGAGGGTGGCTCGCCCGACTCGGAGGGTAGGTTGATAGAGCCGTTCGGTGACGAGCGGCGTAGATAAATGGCGGAACTCGACAGAACCCGGCTTACAGACTGCTGTTTTTTCTTTTTTTAGAATAGCATTTTCTCACGACATTCTTCTTCTATGAATATCTGACGAATCCCACGACTGGAAAAGCAAGATGTCGTGGATGGTGCGAATGATGGGGATAAATCCGTGCAACTCATTATCGACAAACCACTTGATGGCAGCATCATCCTTGCGGCAGGCGGCGGCAAACTTGGAGAGAAAATCGCAATGGGCCTTTTCCAACCATTCGATGGCTTCGTCCTCGTCGTCGATGGCATCGCTGAGGATAGCGAACTCGGGATAGCCGTTGTCCATCAGCCACTTGAGCGCATCGAGGTCGGAGAGGATAGCCCGCGACAAGGCCGCCAGCTCGGGGAAGCCGTTATGCAGCAGGAAATCGGTGAAACGGTTATCTCCTTTCAAGCTCTCATGCCATGCCAACAGCACTTTAGCATCATAATCCAACAAACTATGCATACTTCTAAATTTTCAGTTTTGAAACATCAATCCAGTGAATCACAAAGCCTTGCCGCTCCATCCGGCGAAACCATGTCATCTGCCGCTTGGAAAATTGATGGATGGCAGTGTTGAGCTTTTCGAACATCTCTTCTTTGGAAATATCACCTAAGAGAAACATCGTCAAGAACTTATACTCGAGACCGTACTTCATCAGCTGCCGGGTGCTAACCCCCTGTCGGATAAGGGCATCCACCTCTTCCACCATCCCCTCATCGAGTCGCTGACGGAGCCGCGTGGTGATGCGCGCCCGCACGATGTCGCGGTCGGCTGTGGTGCCGAAGATGACGGACGGGATGCGCCGCACCTGCTCCTTCCATTCGGGATGGCGGTCGTAGTAGCACTCAATCTCCACGGCCTTCAGCAGCCGCTCGCGCTCGCAGGTGTCGGTATGGTTGTGCAGCGGATGGAAGGAGGCCAGCATTGCCGTCAGCTCCTCGTCGCTCATGGCTTCGAGGCGCGTCCGCAGCTCCGCATCCGGCTCGATCGGAGCCAGCCGGTAGCCGCCCAACAGCGACTCCACATACATGCCGCTGCCACCGCACAGCACCACCTCCCTGCCCCGCGCCACAATGTCGTCAATGGCTTGATAAGCCGCCTGCTGGAACTGCGCCACATTGAACTCCGTACCCGGCTCGGCCACATCCACCAAATGATAGGGAATCGGCTGTCCATCAATCACATAATCCGACAAATCCTTCCCTGTACCAATGTCCATGGAGCGATACACCTGCCGCGAGTCGGCACTGATAATCTCACCTTTGAAATCGTGGGCGATGCGCACGGCCAGGCGCGTCTTGCCCGTAGCAGTCGGCCCCAGCACGGTGATAATCTCCCCTGCCTGCCGCCCCCGCACCAGCTCACACACCTCGTTGTATGACTCCAACAGTTTCATCGCGTTCCTTAATAACTAAACTGACTACCCCCCACAAACTCTCTGAGAATCGAGGTTCCCGGTATCATGTCAGGCGTAATCGACTTGAAATAAGAGAGCAGCTTCAGCAGTCGGCGCGCCTCCGCATACTCGGGTTCGGTTTCCGGCACCTCGTTGAGCACCGGCACAGCGTATGGCTTCAATATGCCCAACTCGTAAATCAGCGCCGAGTTGACCATCGCATCCGCATTCTCCTGATAAGGAAAGATATTTTTAGCCTCGCCATTCCTCACGCTCTCCCATCTGCGCAAAGTATCCAATGCAGAATATCCACGATATTTATGATCGCGTACAATTCTGCGTATCAATCGGTTGTCGGTGGTGGGAATGGGATTCTGCGAATCGATGGAGATGGAGGTGAGCGCCGACACAAAAATTCTGTATTTCACCTCATCGGGGATGGCCTCGGTCAGCTTCGGATTCAGACAGTGAATGCCTTCGATAATGAGGATGGAGTTTTCCTTCATCTGCACCTTCTTCCCCAACCACAACTTCTTGCCCTGCTGAAAATCGAAGGTAGGAAGTTCCACCTCCTGACCATCCATCAGCTTGAGCAAAGTATCGTTAAACAGCTTCAAATCAATAGCTTCCAACGCCTCAAAATCCAACTTGCCATCCTTGTCTTTCGGGGTCTGTTCGCGTTCCACAAAGAAGTCGTCCACCGACACCTGCACCGGCCAGTAGCCTTGTATGGCCAGCTGCACCGAGATACGCTTGCAGGTGGTGGTTTTTCCTGAGCTGGAAGGCCCGCTGATCATCACCAGCTTCACCTTTTCACGACTGCGAATGTCGGCGGCAATCCGCGCAAAACGGTTCTCCTGAATGGCCTCCGTCACCCGAACCACATCCCCAATCTCGCCGGATACCGTTCTCTCATTGATATCCATCACGTATGGAACCCCAAACCGCATCGCTCCTTCCTTATAATCGCGATAGATAGCGAAAAGTTTGGGATTGCTACGTGTAGCACTCAGAGTGTCAGGATGTTTCGGCTGCGGCATCTTCAGCAGAAGTCCGCTTTCATACTTCTCAATGCTGAAAAGTTTGATATAACCCGTTGAAGGCACCAAGAAACCATAATAGTAGTTGATTTTATCATCCAACGCATAGATGGTGGTGAAAATTCTTTTCCGGTATTTGAACAGCCGCGACTTTTCGTCCATACCATGACGGGAATACTCCGCCAACGCATCAGGAGTAAGCATCTCCAAACGACGGAAAGGGATGTTGCGCGCCACCAACTCATGCATTGCATTGTTGAGCCGGCTCACCAGCGCATCATCAATTTCACCTTGATAACCATCTAATGCACAATATTTTCCACCCGAAATAGAGTGAGAAATCCTCAGCTTCACAGTCGGCAGCAAATCGCTCACCACCTTGAACAACATGAAATAAAGCGAACGCTTGTACATGTCGTTACCGTAGGGGGAAGAACCATCAAAAAATCGGATCTGGCAGGGCTTGTGAATCAGATAGTTCATGTCGCGCACCTTGTTGTTGACCAATGCACCCAACAAGGGGTATTTCAAGACTATGCCTTCTGTCTTGGCAATCTCCATAAGAGAAGTGCCATGGGGGTAAGCCGTATTGTGCTGGTTGTTGTGACAATATACGCTAATCATATCTAAATTATTTATAATCAATTATTTATAAATTCAAAAGAAAAATAGCAGGCTGCTTATGCAAATTCAAGGTGGTCTTGCGCCACTGTGCGATGGTCTTGGTACAAATCATCTCATCCTCGCAGGTGAGGTTGGCGGCTATGCAAAGTCGGAGATTGGGGGCGCAAACCGACACGATGGAGTTGAACAGATGGTTGTTGCGATAGGGCGTCTCAATAAAAATCTGTGTCTGATGATATTTCAAGCACACTGCCTCCAACTGCTTGAGCCGTCTTTCTCTATCAGGCTGTTCCATCGGAAGATATCCATGGAAAGCAAAATTCTGACCGCCCAATCCGGAGGCCATGAGGGCCAGCACGATGGAGGAGGGCCCCACCAGTGGCACCACCTGAATGCCCATCCGGTGCGCCTCGGCCACCACAAGATGTCCGGGGTCGGCCACGCACGGCACTCCCGCATCTGAAAGAAGGCCCACGTGATGCCCCTCCAAACAGGGCTGTAAGAACTCCTTCACATTCAACGACTTGTCGTGCTTGTCCAGATGAAAGAAGGTAAGGTCGTCGATGGGAGTGGTGATGCCCAACGCCTTCAGGAAACGGCGCTCGGTGCGCACATCCTCCACAATATAGTAATTGATTTCGTTGATAATTTGACTGTTGAAAGCCGGAAACACCTTGTCGAAAGTGGATTCTCCTAATGGAGATGGGATTAAGTAGAGGGACATGATTTGTGGGTGATTTTAAGATTTGAAAAATTTGAAAGATTTGAGAGATTTAGAATCCAAAGAGTAGCCCCAAGAGTCCGACCAAGAGGCCGAAGAAGACGTTGACGGCCTTGGTCATGAGGAAGCTTTTGCGAGAGTAAGCCAGCAGAGGAAGTGCACCGTGGCCGTCCTGCACGATGGAGCTGGCGAGCAGGATGCTGAAAGGGATGGTGCCAGCAGCGAACAGATAGATCCAGAGAAATTGGGGTTGCGATTCGGGGATGATGCCGATGCCGAGCGCCACAAACAGCAGCACCCACGGCAGCCATTTGTGCTGTTCGATCAGGGCGGGAAGGTCGAAGAAATGGTTGAGCAAAGCCAGCGCCACCAGCACGCCGAGCGTCCAGAGCAGCACCGACAGGAAATGGTGCTTGATGACGTGCTCCCACAGATGTTCCTGCAAGAAATGCTCAGAGCAGAAAGCCACCACTACGAGGGTGAGCAGTGCCAAAATGCCGAAAACGATATTTTCGCCATGCAGGTGGTGATGGTGTTCCTCGCCATCAAGGTGATGATGCCCCTCATGATGATGCATATCGCCATGAAGTTCAGTAGCTTCAGCATGGTGCTGGTGCTCATGATGATGCTCCATCGCCTCGTGGTGATGCTCTATTTCCGTTTGGGTAGCGACCGCCGCAGCCTGCGGCATGGAGCCGTGCTCATGGGAGATGAGACCCGTGCCCAAAGCGACCAGATAGAATACCAGTCCGAAGATGAGGATGGCGCGAGCGAAGGAGATTTTCTTGATGTTGGCGAAAGAGAGCTGGGCATGACCGTGCTCGTGGGTATGCTCCTCATGCACTTTCAGGGTGTGGGTATCGTCGGAGTAGAAGGTGCGTTTTTTGAAGACGAGATGCGTAAGGAAGCCGCCCAGCAGAGCCACCACCAGCATACCACCCAGCAAAGGTAGCGTGGTTTTCGGACTGATGGCGAACAACAGGAAGGCGGAGTCGCCGAAGGTGCTGATCATGCCGGCCACCAACGCGCCGAACGACAGCACACGGTGGGTGTAGAGCGACACGATGGTGAAGCCGCCGATACAGCCCGGAATAAGGCCAAGTAACGAGGCCACCACAATTTGCAGGAAGGGCCTGTTGCGGAGTTTTTCCAGCAGATGCCCCGAAGAACTTACGTTCACAAATTCAATAAGCAGCATCATCACCATCACCAAACAGGTGATGCCGACGGTACTGGTAATAATTTCTGAGATTTGATGCATCATGATCGTTTCGAGTAACTGGTTTCAAAAGTGGTGCGGCTCAGCAGTGAGCGACCGAGGGTAACTTCATCGGTGTATTCCAATTCCTCGCCAATGCCGATGCCACGGGCGATGGTGGTAATGCAGGGCACTTTCCCCTGTATATTTCTGTAAATGTAGAAGTTAGTAGTATCTCCGTCAACGGTAGCGGGCAGGGCGAGAATCACCTCCCCTACCGTGCCGGATTCCACCCGCTGGAACAGGCTCTCCATGTTGAGCTGCTGCGGCCCGATGCCGTCCATCGGCGCGATGACACCGCCCAGCACGTGGTAAACGCCGTTGTACTGGTTGGTGTTTTCGATGGCCACCACGTCGCGGATGTCGCGCACCACACACACCAACCGCTTGTCGCGCTTGGGGTTGCTGCAGATGTCGCACACCTCGGTATCGGAAAGGTTGTGGCACTCTTTGCAGTAGCACACCTTCTCTTTCAAGGCCGTGATGGATTCGGTGAGCAGCGCCACCTCGTGCGGGTCGGTCTTAAGGAGGTGGAGAGCCAGCCTCAATGCCGTTCTCCGGCCGATTCCGGGGAGTTTCGAAATCTCCACAATCGCATCATCCAGCTGTTTTGAGAATCCTATTTCCATCTATTCAATTTTCAATTAAAAATCAATCATCCTCACCGCGTGCGGCCGCCCGGCGCTGATCTTTCTCCTTGATGCTGTCGCGCTTGTCAAACATCTTCTTACCTCTCGCGATGGCGATGTCGAGTTTGGCATAGCCATTCTCATTAATCCACATTCTCGTAGGGATAATCGTCACCCCGCGCTCGTTGAGCTTCGATGCTATCTTCTTGAGTTCCTTGCGGTTGAGCAGCAATTTGCGGTCGCGTTTCGGGTCGTGATTGTTGTAACTGCCGTTGGCATACTCGCTGATATGGATATTGTGTGCCCACAACTCCCCATTTTCAAACGAGCAGTACGAATCGGTAAGGTTGACCTTGCCTGCGCGAATGGATTTTATTTCAGTGCCGCACAACACGATACCCGCCGTGAAAGTTGTGAGCAGATAATACTCAAACTCAGCTTTACGGGTTTTGATGGATATGCTGGAATTGGTCTGGCGTTTATTCTTACTCATGAAAATCCTTCCCCATTATACATACTTATCGCCAAAATCCACCTGCACATCGTTGACATACTGGCGAATCTGCTGTTCGTCCTCTTTCTTGCAAATCAGCAATTCATCATCGTGATCCACAATAATATAATCTTCCATCCCTTGGATAACAGCCACTTTGTTTTTCGGCATGTTAATGATGCAGTTGTGCGTATTGTAAGTTTTTACCTGACGACCGATGATGGCGTTGCCATTGTCGTCTTTCGGGCGCATATCGTACAGCGAACCCCATGTACCTAAGTCGGACCAGCCGAACTCGGCGGCGCACACATACACATTGCGGGCTTTCTCCATAATGCCGTAGTCGATGGAAATGTTACGACATACCTGATAGATGTTGTGGATGAAATCCTTCTCATCGCGGGTGTTGTAGAAGACCATGCCTTGCTTGAACAGGTCGTTGATCTCGGGCAGGAACTCCTCGAATGCCTGCTCGATGGACTTTAGCGACCACATGAAGATACCGGCATTCCACAAGAAGTCGCCGCACTCGATGAACTGTTTGGCCATTTCATACGCAGGCTTTTCGGTGAAGGTCTTCACTTTATAGACAGAGTTGCTATCTTTATACTTCACATCTTCCTCGTACTGGATATAGCCGTAGCCGGTGTGCGGGAACGATGGACGGATGCCGATGGTGAGCAGGTTGTTGCTCTCGGCGGCGATGGCCATGCCCGACTGGATCACTTCGGTGAACACATCTTCTTTTTGGATGACATGGTCAGACGGAGCCACTACGATGACGGCATTAGGATTCTTCTTCTTGATTTTATAGTTAGCGTAGGCGATACAGGGAGCGGTATTGCGGCGAGCTGCCTCCAATACGATGTTCTCTTCGGGCAGCGCAGGCAGCTGCGCCTTCACCGTATCACGATACATGATATTGGTCACCACATAGATATTTTCGGGAAGACAAATCTTCTCAAAACGACGGAAGGTCTTTTGTATCAATGTGGTACCATCACCTAAAATATCAATAAACTGTTTTGGGGTGGCGGTTTTGCTGAGGGGCCAAAAGCGGGCACCGATGCCGCCAGCCATAATTACGCAATAATAATTGGGATTTATCATAAAATGTATTGTTTGCTATGAATAACGCTAATTGGAAAAATAAATTATGTTGTCTTCTGCTCTTTTTGTTTCTCGAGATAGCAGTGGCGGCAAAGCGGCTGGTAACTCTCCTTTTCGCCCAACAGCACCTGCTTGTCATTCAGCACGGTACGATAGGACTCTTGCGCCAAGTCGCCACATTGTACACAGATGGCGTGCGTTTTGGTCACATACTCGGCCACCGCCATCAGCTGGGGCATCGCGCCGAAAGGATTGCCGAGGTAATCCATATCGAGACCTGCCACAATGACGCGGATACCGCTGTTGGCCAGCTTATTGCAAACAGCCACAATACCTTCGTCGAAGAACTGTACCTCGTCGATGGCCACCACTTCCACGCTTTCCATATTGACATACAACAGTATCTCGGCCGAGTTGTTCACGGGCGTTGACATGACGGAAGTCTCATCGTGCGAAACCACAGCCTCCTCGTCGTAGCGGGTATCCACTGCGGGCTTGAAAATCTCGATTTTCTGGTTGGCGAACTGCGCGCGGCGAATTCTTCGCAGCAATTCTTCCGTTTTGCCGGAAAACATCGAGCCGCAAACCACCTCAATCCATCCTTTATTCTTGCTCCTATTCGCTTTACTCTCTAAGAACATCGACTTATTTGTTGTGTTTAATATTTTTTGTATTTTTGAAGACTTTTTCGCCATGCAAATTTACAAAATCATCGCATATATCTGTCATTAATTTCAATCCAAACCATTATGAAAGAAAGTGTGCTTCAAATCATTCACAATCTAACAGATATCAAAAATCAACTCAACGATTTAGCCCCTATTGAGAAAGACATTCTACTGCAAGAAATCCGTCAACTTTATGTTTCCGTTTTGGAAGCCGAAACCACTAAAACTGAAGAAGCTATTCCCGTGATAATACCTGCCAAGGAAGAGCCGAAGGAAGAAAAAGTTGTTGAGGCACAAGAATCTCCGGTCGAAGAACCCGCCATGGACTTTGAGACGAAGGAAGAGGAACCTGCTCCCGAGCCGGAAATCATTGCAGAGGAGCCGGAGCCAGCTGTTGAACCGGAGCCAGAAATAGCTGAGCCTGAACCCATTGAACCAGAACCAGAACCAGAGCCCGAACCTGTAGTTGAAGAGCCCGCCGAGGCAGCACAGCCCGAAGTGGCCGCTACGCTTGAGCCAGAGCCCGCCGACATTGCCGACGACCTGCTGCAATTCCTTCCAAAAGAGATGACCGAAGAGAAAGCCGTGGCCGAGCAGCCCGAGGAGAAGACCGCTGAAGAGAAGGTGGCCGAGTTTAGCGCCTCCCTGTTCCCCGAAGAACCTGCCGTTGAGCCCGTTGCACAGCCCGTTCAGCCGGAGCCCAAACCGGCCGAGCAACCCAAACCCGTTGAGCCGGCGCCGCAAACAACATCGGAGAAACGCTCGCTGAACGACCTGCTGCAATCGCAACACGAAGAAAACTCCTTGTTCAACAAAATGCAGCAATCCAAAATCAACGATCTGCTTAAAGCCATTTCCTTAAATGATAAATTCTTGTTTATCAAAGAATTATTCCAAGGAAAAGGAGAGGATTTCAGTCTCAACATTCAGAAACTGAACAACTGCGCCAACCTGGATGAAGCTTTTGAGGAATTAGAAATGATGAAGAAACACTACTTCTGGGAATCCACCTCCGAGGCTTATCTGTCGCTGTGCGACCTCATCCGCAGAAGATATATCAACTAAGAGAGATGAAGAGACTGCTTTGCGTTTTTGGATTACTTTTTTGCCTGAGTTTGGTTTACGCTCAGAGCGATGACGATATTCCGCTCCCAAAAAGCCTGCAAACAGGCAGAGCGGCCAATAATATCGACCGCAAAGTGAAATTTATGGTGGGCGGCTCCTTCGGCTTCCAAATAGGCACCTATACGGCCATTGAAGTGGCGCCCAAATTCGGCATTTATGCCACCGACTTTCTTGCTTTCGGCATTACGGGCACCTACATGTTCATGCATACCCGCGCATACGGACTGTCGCTCAACAGTCACACTTTCGGCGGCGGCGCTTTTGTGGAAGGATATGTCTGGAAACGACTTATTTTGCACGCATCCTATGAATATCTTAACTTTGATGCCTTATTTATTGATAATGCAAACCAAGTATATGTAGACAGAGTGGGTAATCATGGCATTTTGGTGGGACCGGGCTATCGCCAGAAAGTGGGCGAGCGTGTCAACATCTTCGCCTTGATATTGTTCCCTGTCTATCAAAGTCAACACGAGCTAAAACCTTACTCCATACCCGTTTACAAAGTAGGTGTCACCGTTGACATATAAAGTTACCATGTCGTCATTCCAAACCCAATACCAGCTTTCGCGGGCCTTGTTGAAAAACAAGAACAACCGCTACTCGCGCCCGATAGTGCATCTGGCGGTAGCTGGCGTTGTGCTCAGCTTGGTCATCATGATTATTGCCGTCTCGGTGACGACGGGCTACAAAAACCAGATTCGGCAGAAGGTCATTGCGATGGGCTCGCACATCCGCATCTCGAACAACGACCTGAACTACTCGTACGAGCCAGTGCCATTCGACCGCCAACAGCCGTTTGTCGGCACATTGGAAGCCAACCCGCACATCCAGAAACT